>Ga0065718_1004949_pt1 | contig 269627 bp, 287 predicted proteins | sample GBSCel77sediment_2_FD_59105 | JGI IMG/M metagenome (GOLD analysis project Ga0065718, IMG submission 59105) | Hot spring sediment microbial communities from Great Boiling Spring, Nevada - cellulolytic enrichment CS 77C v3 (version 3) | ecosystem: Environmental > Aquatic > Thermal springs > Hot...
AGCCGCTAGCGTCATCGTTATCGCTGATGTTAATGTCGTCTTTCCATGGTCTACGTGCCCTATCGTACCTATATTCACATGTGGCTTCGTCCTTACAAATTTCTCCTTCGCCATCCTTTATCTCCTCCTAAAGAATATATTTTTAAAAAATCTCTAAAGATTATAGCCTAAATTTAATAAATAAAAAAGAGATGATAATCAAATGGAGCCCACGACCGGGATCGAACCGGTGACCTTACCCTTACCAAGGGTACGCTCTGCCAACTGAGCTACGTGGGCCCAATTGGTTGCGGGGGAGGGATTTGAACCCTCGACCTCCGGGTTATGAGCCCGGTGAGCTACCTGGCTGCTCTACCCCGCGATCACAATGGTGGGGAGGGAGGGATTTGAACCCCCGAAGGCACCCGCCAGCAGATTTACAGTCTGCCCCCTTTGGCCACTTGGGTACCTCCCCAACTACTATTATGGAGCCGAGGGAGGGATTCGAACCCACGACCCGCTGATTACAAATCAGCTGCTCTGCCTCTGAGCTACCTCGGCTAACCATTGAAAAGTATATACATAAATCTATACTAAGTCAAGATCTATCTTTTTATCTTTACAAACATTTTATGTTATAATTGGAAAAGTACTTTTTCATAATTAATTATCTTTATAAAAAAGGGAGGGAAAAACATGGAAGAACTCTCAGACATAAAACTTGAAGAAACCGATTTATCAATTTCTATTGATACCCTTGTATATGGGAATATCCTCAACATAACCAAAGATGGATTATGGTTAGACATTGGGAAAAAATATGATGCCTTTCTACCTTACAATGAATTATCTAAGGAACTTAAGGACAAAACTTGAAAAAAAGCAAGAAATTGATAGTATTCCCGTAGTCATTAAACATGTAAATTATAAGGATGGAGTCATCACCGTTTCAAATAAAAAGGCGGTAGAGAATAAAATATGGGAAGAACTCTTATGGGCTTATGAAAATAATCAACCTATTCAAGGGAAAGTTATTAATTATAATGGCAGGGGTTTTATCCTGGAAATCAACAACGAAGTAGAAGGTTTTATCCCTGCAAAAGAAATTGATGTCCCTCCTATTAAACCTCCTAAATACTATATAAACAGAAGAATAGAGGGAAAAATTAAGAGGATAAATCCTGAAAAGAATCAGTTAATAATCTCTGCGAGAGAACTCCTTGAACAAAAACAAGAAGAAGAAAGATCAAACCTTTGGGAAAAAATAAAAAATTCTCAGATCGTAAGAGGCAGAATAATAAAAGTTGACGAAGATAAACTCACTATAGACTTAGGCTTAGGAATTATAGGTATAGTGGAAAAAGATGAAATATCTTGGTTTCCTATTAAAAACATAAGAAGATATTACAATACCGGAGACATAATAAAAGCAAAAGTACTATCTTTAGATGAGAATAGTAGAACAGCCCAACTAAGTATAAAACAGGCACAACCAAATCCATGGTCATTATTTAAGGAAAAATATCCTGAAGGTTCTATTATAAACGCCGAAATAATAAAAATATCTGGAGGTATTGTAGTAAAAGTAGATAACCTTATAGGATATGTTCCCATGAGTGAGATATCTTGGGGAAGACCTCAGGATGTTAAAAATAGCTTAAAAGTCGGGGACAAGGTCAAAGCAAAAGTTCTTAGTGTAGATGACTTAAACCAAAAAATATTTCTAAGTATAAAACAAGTAGAACCGAATCCATGGGAAGTAATAGATCAAAATTATAAGATTGGTGAGATTGTTTCAGGAAAGGTAACCAATATCACCGACTTTAGAATATTTATCGAAATTAAGCCAGGGCTTGAAGGACTCATACCTAGAAAACTAATTTCTTGGGAAAGGATAAGCAATATCTCAGACATATTTAAACCTGGAGATTTTATAGAAGCAAAAATTATAGATATAGACAAAGAGAATAAAAAGCTAACTCTTAGTAGAAGAGACTTATTAAAAGATCCATGGGAGGATATAGATGAAAAATATAGAGAAGGACAAAATATTAAGGGAAGAATAATAGAAAAATTAAAAGATGGGTATATCGTGGAATTGGAACCTGGAATAGAAGGATTTTTACCTTATACTCAAATCAACTTTGAAAAAGAAAATGAAATACAAGAATTTAAAGAAAATGAAGAAGTCGAAGCAAAAATAGTTAAAATAAATCCAAGGTTTAGAAGAATAACCCTCTCAATTAAAGCTTTAATAAAAGAAAAGCTTGATCAAGAAATGAAAAAATATCTAAGTGAATATGCTCCACCCCCATTGACTCTAGGTGAGCTTTTAAAGCTAAAAAATAATGAGTAGAATACATTAGGATCCCCCTCTTATTACAAAACTCAAGAGCAAAAGAGGGGGATTCTTACTTAGACATTAACAATTCCAAGATTCTTGTAAGTTTTTTATCTAATAGATTTATCTTCTGTTCCAATTCTTGTAAATTTACACCAGTACCTTGTTTTTCTGTAACTTTTTTAACCTCTTCTAACAATGCATTTTCCTGAGCTCTAAGACTCCTAATAAGATCTGTTATTTCTCTAATTTCCTTTCTTAAATATTCATCTTTCTCTGAGAGCTCATCTATTTTTTTATTGTAATCTCATAAATATCAGCAATTTTTCCTTGCGAAGAACTTAAAAGCCTATATAAGAAAATAAGAAACACTATTATTACTCCAAAAATAACAAAATCCAAGATTCTCGCTATATTTATTACCATTATCATCCTCCCCCCCAACTATAAAGCATGATTTTTTATAGAATTCCTGTTATACTTTATAAATATAGCACATAGGGAGGCAATAGTAAATAATTATGATATACAAAACCCACATATCATTAAATATATTGTTTCTACAAGTAATTTTAAGAACATCTAATGTTCAGCTTCAAGAAATAATGACACCTTGGGGCATTGGAATACTTTCTGGGACAATTGTAGGAAGCTTCATTCCCGACATTGATGCTCCAAAATCTGAAATATCTAAAAGACTCTTACCAGCTAAAACTTTGTTAAATTTATTCATTCCATTGTTAAGCATTATCCTAACATTTTCTATCTTCACCTTTTTACACCAAAGTTTTAAACTGACAACTACGGAAGGAAAATCAATTACTTTCTTAATGCTCTTTATGATAATAGTGGCTTTACTAAACTTGCTCTTTAATATATTACTAAAACCATTATTTGAACATAGAGGGTTTTTACACAGTTTGACGGGTTTAATTTTTCTAAATATATTGTTCTTAATATTCTATATAAACAATCTCAAAAACTTGCCGATAAATTTTGTAAAATTATACAATGGTTTTTATGCAGGTATAAATATAGGATATATAGGACACATTATTGGAGATTCCTTTACCTATCAAGGGATAAGGCCCTTTTATCCCGCTAAATGGAGACTATCCTTAAAAATATTCAGAACTAACTCTCCTCAAGAAAAAATTTTATTTTACATATTAAACCTTGCAAATTTTGTTCTTTTCCTAAAAAATATACTTCAATAAAAGAAGGAGGTACAAGAATGATTGATATTAAAGTTCTAAGAGAGAATCCTGAGCTCATGAAGGAAAATATACTACTAAGAAACCTAGATCCTAATAAATATGATGTAGACTACATTTTAGAATTAGACGCAAAACGAAGATCTTTACAAAAAGAATTGGACACTTTAAAAGCTCAAAGAAATAAAATATCACAAGAAATAGGGAAACGCAAAGGCGAAGAAAGAGAAGAATTAATAAAAGAAGCTAAAACCTTAAAAGAGAAAATAGAAGAATTGGAGAAAGAATATGAAAAAATAGAGAAAGAGCTATACTTAAAATTATGGCAACTTCCTAACTTTTTGTCTCCTAAAGCCCCAAAAGGGAAAGACGAAAAAGACAATATAGAGATAAAAAGATGGGGAAATATAAAAACTTTTACCTTTACTCCTAAAGACCATTTAGATCTTGCCTTATTAAATGACCTAGTAGACTTTGAGAGAGGAAGTAAGGTTACAGGATCCAATTTTTATTATCTAAAGAATGAAGCTGTACTCTTAGAATTTGCTCTTTTCCGATTGGTAATAGATACCCTCCTTCCTGAAGGCTTCAAATTGTTCATAACCCCTGATTTGGCACGAATGGAAATAATAGATGGAATTGGCTTCCAACCTAGAGGACCTGAAGCCCAAATATATAGAGTGGAAGATACAGATTTAGGGCTAATTGCTACAGCAGAAATCACTCTAGGAGGATATCATAAGGACGAAATTCTTGATGAACTTGACTTACCTTTAAAATATTTGGGATTTTCTCACTGTTTTAGAACAGAAGCTGGTGCCTACGGTAGATACAATAGAGGATTGTATAGAGTGCATCAATTTAGTAAAGCAGAGATCTTTATAATATGTAGGCCTGAAGATTCCGAAGAAATGCACGAATACATATTAAGCCTTGAGGAAAAAATCTTCCAAAAATTAGAAATTCCATATAGAGTAGTAGACATATGTTCAGGTGATCTTGGGGCTCCTGCCGCAAGAAAATTTGATATTGAGGCATGGATGCCAGGAAGAGGAGACTTTGGAGAAGTAACAAGTTGTTCAAATTGCACTGATTATCAAGCGAGAAGACTAAATATCCGCTTCCGAAGAGTTACAGGCGAAGTAGAATATGTACATATGCTAAATGGAACAGCCATTGCCATTTCAAGAGCTTTAATTGCAATCTTGGAGAACTATCAACAAGAAGATGGAAGTATATTAATACCTAAAGTTCTTCAACCCTATATTGGTATCTCTGAAATTAAACCAAAAAAATAGGGAAGCCTTTTAGGCTTCCCTATTTTAATTTATGATTAATAACACTTTGAATAGCCACAAACTCTACAAGTCAAACATCCTTCTGCAACTTGCAATGGCGAACCACATTCAGGACAAGGCATTCCAGAGTAACTTTCATCCTTTTCTATGTTATCTTTATTCTTTACAACAAAGTTATTAATGGTATTGTTTTTGTCCTTCTTTTATATCAAGATATTTTTCTATTGCCTTTCCTATGGCATCAGAACAAGAAAGGATAAAGTCACCGTCCTCAGTTCTTGCTGGATTAGGACATCTTATTCCCTTTAACTGCTTAACTATAGCTCTTACATCAACACCACTTCTTAATGCAAGGGATATCAATCTGGATATAGCTTCTGTCTGAGAGGCTGCACACCCTCCAGCCTTTCCAAGGGTTGAAAAAACCTCACATATACCAAATTCATCTTCATTTATGGTAACATACAAATTTCCACATCCAGTTTTTATCTTTATAGTCGCCCCCTTGGTTATTATAGGCCTTGGTCTAGGAATTAATCTGTGAGGCTCTCTTTCTTCTTTACCTTCTTCTTTTTTCTCTTTTTCAACAGACAAAACCTGTGAAGCCCTTGATTTATCTCTATATACTGTTATACCTTTAAGCTTTAGGTCATAAGCCATTAAATATACTTTTCTTATGTCCTCTAAAGTAGCACTCTCTCTTAAATTTACCGTTTTAGATACTGCATTATCTACATATTTTTGAAAAGCTGCCTGCATTAATACATGATCTTCAGGATCAATATCTAAAGCTGTTACAAAAAGTCTTTTGAGTCTTTCTGGAATTTCATCCATATGCTGTATAGTTCCTTCTTGAACTATCTTTTCTATTAAATCTTCAGAATAAATATCCTCCTTGATTAAAGCTTCCTTAAATAACGGATATACCTCATTCCATTCTCCAAGACTTATTTTTCGCTTAAAAGCAAGAGCAAAAATAGGTTCTATTCCAGAGGAACAGTTAGCAATAATACTTATACTTCCAGTAGGAGCAATAGTCGTCAAAGTTGCATTTCTAAGCTTCAGTCCCATATCTTTGTAAATACTCTTATCCCAATTAGGAAATACTCCTCTTTCTTCTGCAAGTTTCTGGGATGCCTCCCTTGCTTCTCTTTGAATAAAACTCATTATATTCTCTGCTATATCCCTTGCTTCTTTAGTATTATAAGGTACTTCAAGCCTCACCAACAAATCGTAAAAACCCATTACTCCAAGCCCAATCTTCCTATTTGCCTTTGTCATTTCCTCGATAGGTTTTAATGGATAAAAATTAGCGTCGATAACATTATCCAGAAAATGTACCGCATTATGTACTGTGATTTTTAACTTATCCCAGTCTATTTCGTACTTTTCTCCTACCTTTTTTAACATCTTGCCAAGATTTATAGAACCTAAGTTGCAAGACTCAAAAGGAAGCAAAGGTTGCTCACCACAAGGATTGGTAGACTCAATCTCTCCAACCTCAGGAGTTGGGTTCTTTCTATTTATTTCATCAATAAAAACCACACCTGGCTCTCCATTTTTCCATGCCTGCTTCACTATAAGATCAAAAAGATTCCCTTGCTTTTACTTTTCTAACTACTTCCTTATTCCTAGGATTTATAAGAGGGAAATCCTCATCTTTTAAGACCGCTTCCATAAAGCTATCGGTTATAGCAACAGAAATATTGAAATTGGAAAGAACTCCTTCTTGATCTTTACACGTTATGAATTCCTCAATGTCAGGATGATCTATTCTTAGAATTCCCATATTGGCTCCTCTTCTAACTCCACCTTGCTTTATAGTATCCGTAGCTGCATCATAAACCTTCATAAAACTTACAGGTCCTGATGCTATTCCTCCTGTAGTCCTAACAATATCTCCTTTAGGACGAAGTTTAGAAAAAGAAAAACCTGTACCTCCTCCTGACTGATGTATCAGAGCAGCATATTTCAACCCATCAAATATGCTCACCAATGAGTCTTCTATGGGTATCACAAAACAAGCCGAAAGTTGTCCCAAAGGTCTCCCTGCATTCATCAGAGTTGGAGAGTTTGGCAAAAACTCAAGAGAAACCATCATATCATAAAATGTATTTTTTATGGCTTCTAAATCAGCCTTAGGATTGTATATTAAGTCTACTTTAGCAATAGTCTCTGCTACCCTCTCAAACATCTCCTCTGGAGTTTCAATAACATTTCCCTTTTCATCTTTTTTTAAGTATCTTTTCTCAAGGATCATCAAGGCTTGTTCAGTTAATTCCACTTTTCTCATTGATCTCATCTCCTTTTAAGCTCTTCTATTTTTTTCTTTAACTCCTTTAAATTTTCATCGTTAGGAGCATATTTCAATCCTTCATTTACTGTGTCTTCCGCAGAAACAAGATCACCCTTTTGAATATAAGCATAAGTAAGATTTCCATAAGCTTGAACATAGTCCTTCTTAAGTTCTAAAGCCTTTTTAAACCAAGCTATAGCCTCATCGTATTTATTTAGCATAAATAAACAAGCTCCTATATTGTTCATAATTTCAGGAGAATTGGGATTATAAGATAGAGCTTTTTTAAAATACTCAATAGCTATACTATAATTTTTGTTGTTATAAGCCTCAAGGCCCTTTTGAACATAAACTTTATCATTTAGTGGAATTTCTTTAATCTTATCTTCTTTTCCAAGCTGCTTATAAATAACTCTTAAAAGATTAAGAGCACTCTCGTAAGTAGGATCAAGATTAATAACTTTCAAAAGATATTCCTCTGCTTTATTTAAATCACCTAATTTATACATTACCACCCCAAGATTATACAAAGTGTCTTTATCATTTGAATTTCTACTTAAAAGTCTTTCATAAATCTCTTTAGACTTATCAAATTTTCCTTCTTGAAAATAAACTCTAGCAACATAATTTGCTGCTTGAGAATGATAAGGATCTACTTCAAGAATCCTATTAGCCATTTCCAGAGCTTTTCTCTCATCTACCAAGTCTGTAGAATACATCTTTAATAAGTTTTCCATAGGAGGAACACAATACCTATCATAAGTTAATGCTTTTTTCAGGTACTCCTCTGCTTTTATTATTAAGCTCTTATCTTTTTGGCCCAAATAATGGTAAGCTTGAGCATAAAAAGCTCCGACAAGGTTATTACTTAAAGATTTATAATAATCATTTTTCAAAAAGTCCATTAATATGACTTTCTCCTTTTCTAAACGCCTCCATCTTTATATCCTCATTTTCTGCTCCTCCCATAACTCCTAAATATGCTTTTATTACTGCCTCGTGGAAAGCTGTCTCCTGAGGTCTTAGTTTTATTGCCTCCTCTAACACAGCCACTGCTTTTCCAACCTCTCCACTATTTAAATAGTCAAGTCCATATCTATAATAGATCTCTGCCCTAAAGAATCTCAGAGAAATCCATATACTAAAAATACTTATAAAAGTAAAGATTATCAAAATAAAAACACTGAATAGGGAGGAAATAGATATCTTCCATATAGAATCTGGTTTTTCCAATTTAAAAAATAGCATAATAAAAGAAGTAAGCATCCAAAAATATAAATATGTTGCTGACAATCCAAAAAGCACAAGACCTTGTATTAAGAAAGATAACCACCCAATAAGGGTTCCTAAAAAGAAAATCCTGTTTTCTGGACTGATCTTATCATAATTCTTAATACTGTAGAGAAAAACACTTAATAAAACAAAAATAAACGACAACAACCCCAATAAACCTTGAGGGAATAATATGTCTAGAAATTCATTATGTTCTCTATCGGGATAGCCTTTTCCACCATCATATCTTGCCAAATCTAAAGACTTATAGGGAGTAAAATTAAAGGAGAAGGTTTCAGGACCTAAACCATATATTATTCTTGGTGATTTTAAAATTTTATCTTCAAAAAGCTTTATACTATCTCTCCAAGTCAAGACTCTTGGATTTTGTTGAGTTACTCCAAGTCCTGCCCCTATGCTCTCAAATCTCTCTTTAAGAGAAAATAAACCTACATCCTTTTTCTCGATATATAGTTTATTCTCGGTAATGTAAAAAATGCCCACTGTAAGGGCTAATCCTAAAACCAGAACTAAAGTTATAATCTTATTCTTTTTAGTAAAAAAGCCTTTCTCCTTCCACAGAACAAAAACATAGTAAATTATAATTCCAGACCAAAAAAGCCACCCAAGAACCACGAGTATAACTTCCAAGTAAAACTAAAAAAGAAGCTAAAAATAAAACATAAAGTAAAACCCTTAAAACATTGTTCTTTACATAATAAATGAAAGACAAAATTATTGGCATAACCATTACTAAGAAATGCCCCAAAAAATCAGCATGACCTAATGTAGCGATTATTCTAGATTCTGTCCTAACCCTCTCATACCAAGGCATTAACCTATAAAGCTGTAATATTCCAAAAAAATCGACAATAACTGTAGTAATAAAAACAGTCCAGTAAAAATATTTAAGCTCCGTATAGTTTTCCACCACATTATAAAGAAGAAAGAAAATCACAAAATAAAAAAAATAAGTCAAAAAACCCATCTGCCTCATGTAAGAACCGAAAAAGCTTAAATAAAAGTTAGTAGAAAATATGGTAGATATAATCCAAGAAATTAAAAAAAGAAAAACACTAGCTGAAATGACCTTAGGAGGCAAATTCAATTCTTTTCTTGAAACATAAACCCAAATCGCCCACAGTAATAAAGCAAAGCTTGTCAGTACCCTAATAAGAGTAACTTTTGGAATTTCAGATATGTCATGCAGTTTTAAAAAACTAGGTTGTGCAATTGGAACTAAAAAANNCATCAGAAGTAAAAAGGCAAAAACAAACAATCTAAAATAATGATCCAAAAAACCATGCTTATTATCACGCTTAAGATTTTTCCTCATACCTTCTACCCCTCAAATATTTATTAATCTACGACTATAAAGTCTAACAATCCTTAAAAAGCTTGTCAATTTTTACTCTAAATAATAAAATCATAATTAACCAAAAACAAACTCTAAGAAGGAGGAGGAAAAATGAGTAAAATGCGTATTGGTGTATTAACAGGTGGAGGCGATTGCCCAGGTCTAAACCCAGCTATCCGTGGTATTGTCATGAGAGCATTAGATTATGGAGACGAAGTTATAGGTTTGAAGTATGGATGGGCTGGTCTTCTTAAGGCAGATACTATGCCTTTATCCTTAGAAATGGTAGAAGATATTCTTGAAATCGGCGGAACAATTCTTGGAAGTTCTAGAACAAACCCATTCAAAAAAGAAGAAGATGTTCAAAAATGTGTTGAGAACTTACAAAAAGTTAAACTTAGATGCCTTAATCGCCATAGGTGGAGAAGACACTCTAGGAGTTGCATCAAAATTTAGCAAACTTGGTCTTCCAATGATCGGAGTTCCAAAAACTATTGATAAAGATTTAGAAGAAACTGACTATACTCTTGGATTTGACACTGCTGTTGAAGTAGTGGTAGATGCAATTAAAAGACTTAGAGATACTGCAAGATCTCATGCAAGAGTTATCGTAGTAGAAATAATGGGAAGACATGCAGGATGGTTAGCTCTTTATGGTGGGCTTGCAGGAGGAGCAGATTATATCTTAATCCCTGAAGTAGAACCTAATCTTGAGGATCTTTACAATCACATAAGAAAACTATACGCAAGAGGAAGAAATCACGCAGTTGTAGCCATCGCTGAGGGAGTACAACTACCAGGATTTACTTATCAAAAAGGACAAGAAGGAATGGTAGATGCCTTTGGTCACATTCGCTTAGGTGGTGTAGGTAATGTACTAGCCGAAGAGATACAGAAGAACTTGGGAATTGAAACCAGAGCCGTAATCTTAAGCCACCTACAAAGGGGAGGAAGTCCATCAATAAGAGATAGAATCATGGGGCTTCTCCTTGGTAAGAAGGCTGTAGACTTAGTACATGAAGGAAAATCTGGATTATTTGTTGCTGTAAAAGGAAACGAATTAGTACCAGTAGATATAACTTTAATTGAAGGGAAAACAAAGAATGTTGATCCTGCCTTTTATGAGAGCGTAAAAACTTTCTTTAATAAGTAAGAAAACTCAAAAAGAGGAAGGCGTTTGCCTTCCTCTTTTTTTTCTTTTTCTATAAGCTATTATCATATTCTTTACCACAAAATAAGAGATTATCGAAAAAAACAGTAGATACAAAGAGGTTTCCAATTAAATAAGATATGGCAAAGCCTTTTAAGCTACTTCTTTCAAATCCTTTCCATTCAAGTTTTCCACTGACAATAAATTCCCCCACAAAGTAGCTCAAAGCCCAAAAAAATGGAGATGTGACATAATTCATAATGAAAGTTCCTAATAACCCTGCTATATAATTTAGCTTGAAGATATAAGAGATTAGTATTACTAGAATTCCTCCAATACCAAATGTAGGGAAAATTCCTATAAAAACACCTATACTAAAACTTAAAGCAATTTTCTCAGGAGAATCTTTAAACCTTAAGAGCTTGAGATAAATATACTTGAAAAGGCTTTTAAGATCTTCTTCTTTTTTTTCTTTCATACTAATTTTTCTAATGCTGGTCTTAACTTTTTATACGTACTTTGCAAATCTTCTGGAATCACTTTTGTCTCCCCAAAAACAAACATAAAGTTAGTATCTCCACTCCATCTTGGGACCACATGCATATGTAAATGTTCTGCTATTCCAGCTCCAGCCACCTCTCCTATATTGAAACCTATATTAAAACCATGAGGTTTCATTGTTTCTTTTAAGGCCTCCACAGATATTTGTAAGAGCTCCATCATCTCGGTCAAAACCTCGATACTTAACTTAGTTATGTCATTGGTATGTTCATAGGGCACAATCATAAGATGACCATTATTATAAGGATACAAGTTTAGTATAATGAAATTGAACTTCCCTCTGAGGAGAATAAGATTTTCTTCATCTCTGTTTTCGGAGGGTTTTTTACAAAATATACATTCTTTCTCTTTTTCAGATGTGATATATTTTATTCTCCAAGGACAAAATAATCTTTTCATTAATTATTTCCCCTTTCCCTAAAAATTTTAGATCTTGACAAAAAATTACTTTAAAAGTTATCATTTATCAAGAGTGCCGAAGTGGCGGAATTGGCAGACGCGCCAGACTCAAAATCTGGTGGGTGGGTGACACCCGTGCCGGTTCGACTCCGGCCTTCGGCACCAGTACTTTACCATAAAGATTCCACTTCCCAGTAAAGTTCTGGCGAAACTCGCTTTTTTATTTTTTACAACTTCCTCAAGAGGAACAGAAACAGGAGAATTATTTTGCCACCCTATCATTACTCCACTTTCTCCAGCAAGAAGTCTTTTCACTGCATCAACCCCCATAAAGGTAGCTATACTCCTATCAAAGACCGAGGGAGAACCTCCTCTTTGGATATGTCCCAGAACTACAATCCTTGTGGATATTCCAAGTCTATCCTCAATCTGTTTACCAATAAAATAAGCACTTCCTACTCCTTCTGCAACTACAATAATATTGTGTTTTTTGTTTCTTCTCTGTCTTTCTTTCAATTTCTCAGTAATATAAGGAAAATCTATAGGAACCTCAGGTATGAGAATTATATCTGCACCACTAACAAGTCCTGAAGTAAAGGCTATAAAACCACATTCCCTTCCCATAACCTCAATAACAAAAGTCCTCTCATGAGCAGCAGCTGTATCTCTGATCTTGTTTATTGCATCTATAACATTATTGCATGCAGTATCAAAACCTATAGAAAAATCCGTACCCCATATATCATTGTCAATACTCCCAGGAATCCCTACTACATTGACACCTTTCTTAAATAGATCATAAGCACCTTTAAGAGAACCTTCACCACCAATAACAATTAAACCATCTATTCCATGTTTTTTTAGATTTTCAATAGCCCTTCTTTGTCCTTCCTCTTCTTTAAATTCCTCAGATCTTGCAGTACGCAGAATAGTACCACCTCTTTGAACTATCTCACTCACATCATCCTTATGAAGTACTCTAAACTCTTCTTCAATTAATCCCTGATATCCTCGTTCAATTCCTATAACTTCTATTCCCTTAGATATTCCGAACCTTACAATAGCCCTTATAGCAGAATTCATTCCAGGAGCATCTCCCCCGCTTGTAAGAACACCTATTCTCTTAATCATTTCTCCTCTTCCTCCAAGAACCTTCCATAATTTCTTAGTTTTATCCATCTCTCTTCAAGTAAGGTTTTTACATCCTTATTTTTATACTTCCTAATAATTTTACTTAATGATTTTTTCAAATTCTCTACAGTACCACGAAAATCTTCGTGAGCTCCACCATTAGGCTCTGAAATGATTTCGTCCACAAGCCCTAATTTTAAAAGTTCTTCTGATGTAATCTTTAAAGCCTCCGCAGCCTCAGGTGCCTTTGAAGAATCTCTAAACAAGATAGAGGCACACCCCTCAGGAGATATGACAGAGTAGTAAGCGTTTTCGAGGATCATAATATAATCCCCAACTCCTATCCCAAGAGCCCCACCACTTCCTCCCTCGCTTAAAACCACAACTATTATAGGAGTCTCTAAAAGCGACATCTCCTTCAAATTATTAGCAATAGCCCAGGCTTGTCCTCTCTCTTCTGCTCCTATCCCTGGATAAGCACCAGCAGTATCAATAAAGGATATAACGGGCAAAGAAAATTTTTCCGCTAGTTTCATAACTCTCAAAGCTTTTCTGTAACCTTCTGGATGAGGCATACCAAAATTTCTCTTCATTTTTTCCTGAATAGATTTTCCTTTCTCCTGCCCTATTATAACTACACTTTCATTTTCAAAAGTTCCCAAACCAGTAATTATTGCAGGATCATCCCCAAAAAGTCTATCACCATGAAGCTCTACAAAATTGTCAAAAAGTTCATTCAGAAAATCAATAAAGGTAGGCCTTTTAGGATGTCTGGCAATCAAAATTCTTTCCCATGGTGATAGCTTTACCATACCTTCCTCCAAAGATGATTTAATATTAAATACAATACACTTTTAAGTTTTTTCCTTTCTACAACCATGTCTACCATACCATGCTCCAAAAGAAACTCAGATCTTTGAAATCCCTCAGGAAGTTTTTGTTTTATAGTTTGCTCAATAACTCTTGGACCTGTAAAACCAATTAACGCTCCTGGTTCTGCTATAATCACATCTCCAAGAGAACCAAAACTAGCAAGAACACCTGCTGTAGACGGGTGAGTAAGAATGCTTATATAAGGCACTTTTGCTTTTCCAAGTCTTCCTATAGCAGCACTTGTTTTTGCCATTTGATATAGTGAAAATAATCCTTCTTGCATTCTTGCACCACCCGAAGCAATCACAGCTACTACTGGAATTTTATCAACAATCGCTCTTTCTGCAATCCTTACAACCTTTTCCCCAACCACTGACCCCATGCTTCCGCCTATAAACCTAAAATCCATTACCATAATGTAAACAGGAATTCCATTGACCTCACCTTTACCAGTAACAATAGAATCCTTTAAACCTGTTGCCTCTTGGGCCTCTTTAAGTCTCTGAGTGTAGGGCTTTGTATCTGTAAATCCTAAAATATCGATCGGAACAATATTTTTATCTAATTCATTAAAAGTACCATAGTCTATTAGCAAATCTATTCTCTCATAAGCATTCAGCTGATCATGATAACCACACTTAATACAAACTTTATAATTTTCATTCCAGTCTTTCGAATAAATTATCTGAGAACATTGAGGACATTTTATCCATAAACCATCAGGAATATCTCGAGACTTATTCTTATCATCTTTTTTTAACCAGTCCTTGAACATATCCCCTCCTCACAGAAATTCAAATTTCAATTATTTTACCATAAACTACAAAAGCTTATTTATACTCTCAATTCTACACTCAATTCCATACTTTCTTAGAGACTCTAAATTTTTTCTGAGTTCTTCATCATAAAAAACCCAAAAATCCGGAGCAGTAAGAATAGCGTGTTCATCAAATCTTATAATTACAGGCACAAGGCCTTTTTTGTTTTTTAAAATTTCTCTCACCTTAAAAAGCACTTCATAACCAATTTTATTATCCAATTGAATCACTAAAATATTACCCTCTAGATCTCCTACCTGATCTACAATTATTTTTATTCTCTCTTCAGATTCATCCCTATCAATCTCCAACTTTCCACTAATAATTACTTTTTTACCTTCTTTTAATATATCTTTGTAGTTACCATAAACACTTGAAAAAACTGTAATCTCTGCCTCACCAGTAAAATCCTCAAGTGTGGCAAACAACATCTTTTGATTTTTCCTATCAATTACTTCTCTTACATTCTTTAAAATACCTGGAACAATCACCTGAGAACCAGATTCAACCTCAACCAGATCATCGATGGTATAATCAAAAAGTTTTTCTGAAATCTTTCTCAATTCCTCCTGTGGATCATAAGATACATAAAATCCTAGCATCTCTTTTTCCATCTCTAAAATCTCATCTATAGAAAACTCAGGCATATTATTGATAATTTCCTCCTGAGGCAATGACTCCAAATCAATAAGAGAAACTTGGCCTATATGAGCCCTTTTCATCACCTGAGCTGATTCAAGAATTTTGTCTATATTTTCTAAAAGTGCCCTTCTACTATAACCAAAACTATCAAAAGCTCCACTCTTTATAAGACTTTCTAATGCTCTCTTATTAATAACCTTTGAACTTAATCTTTTTATAAAATCAAATATTGACTTAAATCTACCCCTTGATCTTTCCTCTACTATTGCTTCGGCCACACTTTCACCCACATTTTTAATAGCAGATAATCCAAATCTTATGCCTTGAGGAGTAACAGTAAAGTCTACTACGCTCTCATTAACGTCAGGTGGCAAAATCTTTATACCTATTCTTTTAGCTTCAGCTATATATTTACTCAATTTAGTAGTACTATTTTTGACACTTGTGAGAAGAGATGCCATATATTCTTTAGGATAATAGGCCTTAAGATAAGCTGTTTGGAAAGAAACAAAAGCATAAGCTGCACTATGAGATTTGTTAAAACCATACTCTGCAAACTTTGCCATGTCCTCAAAAATCTCTATGGCTACATTTTCAGGAATACCTCTTTCTACAGCTCCCTTTACAAAAATACCTCTCTGTTCCTCCATAACTTCGGGCTTTTTCTTCCCCATGGCTCTTCTCAATACATCGGCCTGCCCCAGAGTAAATCCTGCAAGTCTGTGAGCAATTTCCATAACTTGTTCTTGATAAATTATTACTCCATAAGTTTCAGCCAAGATAGGCTCTAAGGCAGGATGCATATATTCAACTTTCTCTTCTCCTCTTTTCCTTTTTATATAACTTTCTAATCTACCAAGAGGACCAGGTCTATATAAAGCAAGGACTGCTATAAGATCCTCAAACTTCTCAGGCTTAATATCTCGTAGAAGATTTCTCATACCTCTACTTTCCAATTGGAACACTCCAATAGTTTCTCCTTTTTGTAAAAGCTCATATACTTTTTCGTCACTTAAAGAAATATTGTTTATATCTATTTCAATCCCATAATTTTCTTTGATTTTCTTAATAGTATCGTATATTACAGTAAGAGTTCTAAGTCCCAAAAAATCCATCTTTAAAAGTCCCAATTCCTCGAGATTAGTCATTGGAAGTTGGGTAACCACATCAGTACCGTTCATAACCTGTAAAGGAACATACTCCATCAAAGGATCCTTTGAAATTACTATCCCAGCAGCATGAATTGATGCATGCCTTGCATTTCCTTCTATTCTTTTCGCAATTTCTATAATTCTTTTTGCCTGTGGATTATTTTCTACTAAGTTTCTCAACTCATCAGATGTATTTAAAGCTTCTTCAATACTTGTATTAGGAGGTATAAGCTTTGCTATCCTATCTACTTCATTATATGGAACATCCAAAACTCTTCCTACGTCTCTTACCGATGCTCTTGCAGCCATTGTTCCAAAAGTTATAATTTGTGCCACATGTTCTTTACCGTACTTATTCCTAACGTATTCAATTACTTCCTCTCTTCTCTCAAAACAAAAGTCAATGTCTATATCTGGCATCGTCACTCTCTCAGGATTCAAAAATCGCTCAAAAATTAATCCCCATCTTGTAGGTTCTATATTTGTTATACCTAAAACATAAGAGACTAGAGAACCTGCAGCGGATCCTCTTCCAGGGCCTACAGGTATTCCTCTGCTTTTTGCATAATTAACAAAATCTTGAACAATAAGGAAATACCCCGAAAAACCCATCTGCTTTATAACTGAGATCTCATAAGATAGTCTTTCTCTTATGTTTTCAGGTATATCCTCGCCAAACCTCTTCTTCGCTCCTTCCCAACATAATCTTTCAAAATAAGAATCTAAGGTCTCCCCTTCGGGAACCTCAAACACAGGAAGAATAACATTATTAAGAGGAATCTCAACGTTACATTTTTCAGCTATCTTTAGGGTGTTCTCTATAGCGTCAGGAACATCTTTAAACAAAGCTTTCATCTCTTCTGGAGACTTAAAGTAGAATTCATTAGTTTTAAATCTTAACCTATCTTTATCATTTAACTTGGACCCCGTTTGTATACAGAGAAGTATATCGTGGATCTCGGCATCTTCCTTTCTAAGATAATGAACATCGTTTGTAGCTACAAGTGGAACATTAAGTTCTCTTGAAAGTTTTATTAAATAACTGTTCACATATTCTTGTTCTTCCATTCCATTGTTTTGTAACTCTAAATAAAAATCTTCCCCAAATATATCCAAATACTCCTTAATCGCATTTTTTGCTTTTTCTAAGTTATTCTGCAAGATATAACTTGGTATCTCACCCGCTAAGCAACTTGATAAAGCAATAATACCCTTTGAATATTCTCTAAGTAACTCCTTATCAACCCTTGGTTTATAGTAGAATCCTTCTAAGAAAGACAAGCTTACAATCTTTATTAAGTTTTTATACCCCTCAAAATCTTTTGCAAGAAGTATTAAGTGATAAAGGTCAGTCCTTTGTTTCTTATCAAATCTTGATCCTGGAGCTACATAGACTTCGCATCCAATAATTGGCTTTATTCCTTTTTCTTTAGCATTCTTATAAAAATCTATAACTCCATACATTACGCCATGATCAGTGATGGCTACAGCAGGCATATTAAACTCAAGAGCTTGATCTATCAATTCATCAATGCGACAAGCTCCATCAAGCAAACTATACTCTGTATGTACATGAAGATGTACAAAACTCATATACCCTAATCACCTTGAAAAATTAAATTATAATTGTGAGGGATCTATCCCAACCAAAACAAAGAAACTCTCTAAAGCTCTCTTTTTTCCCCTTACAACAGGATCACTTTCATCTTTAAGACTTTTATATTCTTCAACCGTTTTCTCGATAGCTGCTTCCAATCCTAATTCTTCTACAAGCTTATACAATTCCTTATATTTATCATGTCTTGCCTCAGCGTTTTTTTTCCAATACTCAGGATCTTTTGTATGAATACTCATAAGCATATCCTGTTTTGCTAACTTTGAAAAACCATCTAAACCTTTTAATATTGCTTCCTTATCCATGACAAAGATCATCTCCCTTCGTAAATTTTTAAGAATTTACCAAAAGGAAAGCTGTTCTTTCTCTTTCTTATTTGTCTCCTTTTGCTCTTCTTCTGACTTCAACGTTAATTCATATAATTCTTTTAATTTTTCAAAATCTTTTCTAATATTTTCAAGAAGTTTTCCATGATAAAGAGCAGCAGCAGGATGATAAGTAACAAAAATCCTCTTCCCATCAACAACATAATCCTTACCGTGAGAATTAGAGATATTTACCGAGTGTCCTAATATGGCATAAGCAGCATATCTACCCAAAGTGCATATAACCTTCGGATTTATAATCTCAATCTGACGTCTCAGAAAGGGAAAACATGCTTTTATCTCTTCAGGAAGAGGCTCTCTATTATTAGGAGGCCTACATTTTAAAACATTTGCTATGTATATATCCTCTCTTTTCAAGCCCATCGATTCTATGAGTTCTGTAAGAAGCCTTCCAGCAGCTCCTACAAAAGGTCTTCCCTGTTGATCTTCATGAAACCCTGGAGCCTCACCTATAAACATTATAGAGCTATTTGGATTCCCTTCTCCAAAAACCAAGTTGGTTCTTTGCTGCCATAGAGAACAATTCTTACAATTTTCAGCTTCTCTTCTTAAAATCTCCAACTCATCAATCTTAGTTAATCTTTCCATCCATATTCCCCTTTCAATGGAACGAATCTTACACCTCCCAAATTTTCCCTATAAAAGTTATCACCTTTCTTCGTTATCCTATAAAGATACTGAAAATCTCTTCCTCCTATGGGAATAACCATTATCCCACCATCTTTTAGTTGTTCTTTCAAAGGTTCTGGAATGTCATAAGAAGCTGCTGTAACTATAATTCTATCATAGGGAGCAAACTCTTCCCATCCTAAAGTACCATCCCCCAGTTTAAAGTAAACATTATTATAACCTAATACTCTTAACCTTTTCTTTGCTTCCTCTAATAATTCTTTTATTCTTTCAACGGTATAGATTTCAAGAGCGAGCTCTGCAAGTATAGCGGTCTGATAACCAGATCCCGTTCCTATCTCTAAAACTTTTTCGTTTCCCTGAAGATTTAAAGCTTCTGTCATCAAAGCTACAATATAAGGTTGAGAGATTGTTTGACCATATCCTATAGGTAAAGCTTCATTCTCATAGGACAAACTCAAATACTCTTGAGGAACAAACATATGTCTTGGTACCTTTAAGATAGCATTCAGCACTTTTTGAGATTTTATACCTTCGTCTTTTAAAATCTCAACTAATTTTCTTCTTTTATGTTCATACTCTGGAGTATCAAACTTTTTAAAATCCAAGGCCTTTAAAAAGCCCCTCTTAAATACTTTGGTAAATGGAAAAGATGATTATGGGTTTCTCCATCGTAATACTTTAATTCACCTTTTATTCTTTGACTAATTAATTTATTAATAACATCAACAGGTTTAAAAGGATCTAAATTATCCCTTGAACCTATAAGAAAACCCCAACTTCCATCAAAAGACGGAATAAAAGTTTGATAAGAATAAGAACTCTTAAATACCGCACTAAAACTTTTTTTAATATTAAAATGTTTGTATTCTTGACCTAATTGAACAGTTTCAGCTTGAGTAACCACTATGCCTGAAGGGTTAAGGATATTATAAACCATCTTATAGAAATCTTCAGTATATAATCTATAAGCTGGAGTATCTGGATAAGGTTCTGGCAAATCAAGAACTACTACATCAAATCTTTCGTTGGTATCTCTAACAAAATTCCAACCATCCTCAAAAACTAATCTCACCCTATCACTCCTAAAGGCACCTTGATGCCATTCCCATAAATATTTCTCAGCAAAATCCACTACATTAGGATCTATTTCCACTGCCACGATACTTAAGTTTTCATATTTGAGAAGTTCCCTTAAAGTTGCACCTTCGCCAGCACCTATAACAAGAACATTCTTAGGATTAGGATGTAAAATCAAAGCAGGATGAATAAGGGTTTCATGATAAATAAACTCATCTTTTTCAGCAGATTGCATTTTTCCGTCTATTATTAAACATTTACCATAAGTCGGGTTTTTGATAATTTGTATTTTTTGATAAGGGGATATAAGATCTACTATCACCTCTTCTACCTTATAACAATGCATCTGATCTTCAGCAACCAAATCTACATACCATTCATAGTCTTGCATCTTTACTCACCTTATCTCAAAATCAACAAATCTATTTCCATACTCTCCCCAGTTAACATCAACCCTTTCAACTACAGCCCCTAATGGACCCTCTTCTAATTTCTTAATAAGTTCCTTTAAGGCTTCTTCTTCTCCTTCTGCTTCAACTTCTACTCTTCCATCTCTCAAATTTCTAACATAACCTGAAATACCCAATCTCTTTGCCCATTTATAGGCAAAATATCTAAATCCCACTCCTTGTACTATTCCTGAAATATACGCATGAAAATATTTCTTCATCCCTGAAAGTGGTCGGGGCGACTGGACTTGAACCAGCGACCTCCTACTCCCGAAGCAGGCGCGCTAGCCAACTGCGCTACGCCCCGATTAAAAAATGGTCGGGGCGACTGGACTCGAACCAGCGACCTTCCGCACCCCAAACGGACGCGCTTCCCCTGCGCTACGCCCCGACTTTTCTTGGAATATTATACCATAAATTATCTATTTTTTAACAGTTAAAAGATGGTAAATTTCTTCAAGAAATCTTGATGGTTCCTGATAACGGCTATATCTCTTGGCAGCATAAGATAAGTAAAGCTTCTCTTTTGCTCTGGTTATTCCCACGTAACATAATCTTCTCTCTTCTTGTATCTCTTCCTTTGTGGTCGCATTATAATGAGGTAATATTCCTTCTTCCATACCTACCAAGAAAACTACCTCAAATTCCAGACCTTTTACACTATGAAGAGTTATCAGCGATACCTTACCTTCTTCTAAAGTACTTTCAAGCTTGCTATTAGTTAGACTTAAATGAGTTAAGAACTCTCCCAAAGTATCTTGGGCTTTACCTGAAAAATTATCTGCAAAATCCATAAGTTCCATTAAATTTTCCATTCTATTTTCTAATTCTTTTTTCTCCTGGTTCTCAAATTCCGACAAGTAATTTGTCTTGTTAATAATTGTAGAAATTAGATCCCTTAAAGTTAGACTATCTTTTAACGCTAAAAGGTAAGTCCAAAGCTCATAAAAAGATTTGACTTCTTTTTTAATTTTTGAAACTTCTTTCACAGCCTCTAACAGAGAATAGCCCTTATTATAATATTCCCTTATCATGTTAAACGTAGCATCTCCTATTCCCCTACGTGGAACATTGATTATTCTCTTCATACTCACTATATCATTAGGGTTATATATAACATTCAAATAAGCAACTATATCCTTTACTTCTTTCCTATCAAAAAAACTCATTCCTCCTATAACTTTATAGGGTATATTATTCCTTATTAATGCCTCCTCAAAGGATCTTGACTGTCGATTAGTTCTATATAGAACAGCTATCTCAGACCATCTTCTACCTTTTGCCACCTCAAGTTTTATCTGACGTGCAACGAAGTTAGCCTCATCTTCCTCATTTAATGCTCTAAAAAGTACAGGGTAAGTACCATCTTTTTTGTCACTCCAAAGTTCTTTTGGATATCTTTTATCATTGTTAGCAATAAGTACATTTGCAATTTCAAGAATCTGTTGGGTTGATCTATAATTCTTTGTACAAAAAAATAACTCTTAAATTCTTAAAATCCTTCTCAAGTCTAAAGATATTTTGATAATCCGCTCCTCTAAAGCTATATATACTTTGGTCATCATCTCCTACTACAGAAAATTTTTGCTTATCAAGAACAATAATTTTAAATAACTCATACTGAGCCTTATTAGTGTCTTGATATTCGTCTACTAGTACATATTCTATCTTATCTTGTAAAAAGCCACATATAGCCGGTTTCTCCTGCAATAACCTAATGGAATATAAAAGCAGATCAGCAAAATCCAAAGCATTATTCCTTCTCAACTCTTTTTCATATCTTTTATAGACTTCTAAAACTATTTCATCAAAAGAATTGGAAATAAGACTGGAAAATTCTTGAGGGGTAATTAATTGATCTTTAAGACGAGATATTTTCTCCTTTATATCTCTTGCATTATAATCTTTAGCTCTATTAAGATCCTTAAGAATATCTTTTATTAAATCCTCTTGATCATTCTCATCGTAAATAACAAAGTAAGGTGATAAACTCCAATATTTTCCAAAATTCTTCAAGAGGTATAGACCAAATCCATGAAAAGTACCCGCCCATACTTTATCGGCATCCTTTGCTCCTAACATGTTATTTATTCTCTTTTTCATCTCTTCTGCGGCTTTATTTGTAAAAGTTAGTGCAACAATATTTTCTGGCTTCGCAATATTATTTTTGATTAGGTAAGCTATCTTATAGGTAATAACCCTGGTCTTTCCAGATCCAGCACCGGCTAAAATTAGAACAGGTCTTTCTATCTCAAGAACAGCCTCTAATTGTTCCTTATTTAGTTCTTTAAGAAAATCCATACTCCTAATCTTTCAATGGTATATCTATCCTAAGAATTGATTTATTATCCTCACTAGACAGTTCTATCTTTATATTATCTGAATCGAAGGTCAAATATTTAGACACTGTATTCATAAGATCCTCTTTCAACTTCTCAACAAGCTGGGGCTCGATTTTAGCCCTGTCATATACTAACACAACTTGAAGCCTTTCTTTTGCAACATCTTTTGAGGTAACCCTCTTTCCCCAAATTGTACTCAGCAACATCTCACCCTCCTCTTACCCTCTAAAGAACTTAAAAATTCTTTCTAAGAACGTCTCGTTTTTCTCAAGTTCATCCCAAGACACATCTTCTCCCAGAAGCCTTTTTACTATGAGACTAAAAGCAAGTCCAGATTTATATTTATCAGCACCATATATTATAGGTTCCCCCTTATTTACACTAATTATCAAATTCTCATCCTCGGGAATAATACCCAAAAGCTCTATAGACAATATCTCCAAAAGATCATCAACACCAAGCATCTCTCCATTTTTTACCATATCAAACCTTACCCTGTTCACTATGAGCCTTGGCTCTCCAAATCCGTTAGCTTCCAATAGGCCAATAACTCTATCAGCATCTCTCACAGAGGAAACCTCTGGGGTAGTAATAACTATAGCCTCATCAGCTCCAGATATAGCAGATCTAAATCCATGTTCAATACCAGCAGGAGAATCTATTAGGACAAAATCAAAGTCTCTCTTTAATTCATTAATAAGAGATCTCATCTGATCTATGCTTACTGCTTCCTTTTCCTTCGTTTGAGCTGCTGGTAAAAGATAAAGATTGTTTAATCTTTTATCTTTTACAAGAGCTTGCCTTAAATTACACCTTCCTTCCACCACATCTACAAGATTATAGACTATTCTATTTTCAAGACCAAGTAATAAATCAAGATTTCTTAGCCCAATATCAGTGTCAACAAGAGCAGTTTTAAACCCCCTCATGGCAAGTCCAGTACCAATATTTGCCACCGCGGTTGTTTTTCCAACGCCACCTTTTCCTGAAGTTATTACAATAGCCTTACCCATCCCTTTTACCCCCTGAATACTTACTTATTTTTATCTCTCCATCCTCCACATAAACCCAATATCCAAATTCATTGTTTTTCTTTTTTAATTTAGAAAGGTCTAGAATATAACCTGCTATCTGTATTTTTTCAGGCTCAAGCTCAAGAGCAAAAATCGTAGCTTTATCGTTATTCTCATATCCAGCCCAGATAGACCCTCTAACTTTTCCTAAAACAAAAACATTCCTGTTACAAATTATCTCTGATCCTGAATTAACGTCACCTATAACAAGTAAGCTATCCTTAACGTTTAAAAGTTTTCCACTTCTTATAGGACCTAAAACTATCTTAGCAGTATTAGAATTGGAAATTTTCAACTTAAAAAGTTCCTTGCTTAACATTATACCATATTTATCGTAGATTTCTTTTCTAAATTCTTGCCAATCTTCTTCTTTTATTTCCTTACCTTGAAAATCCACATATATACTACTACCTTTTAAAAAACTACTCTTTTCTTCTATTTCAGCAATAATTAAACTTCTTATATCATCCCAATTAAGACTTGGATCAAGAACAATTTTTATTCCCTCTTTTAAATCGCCTTTAAAAAATATCTTACTCAATTTTTTATTCCCCCTTGACTATGTATTCTATAACTTTTTTAGCTATAGGTGCTGCCCTACCTCCACCACTCTTGCCATGTTCTACAAACACAGTAACCACATATTGAGGATTCTCCGAAGGGAAAAAACAAGAAAACCAAGCATGACTTTCACCATGAGGATTTTCTGCGGTTCCAGTTTTTCCCGAAATATTAACTCCAGGTATGCGAGTAGCCAAACCCGTCCCTTCATCTACTACTTTTCTCATGCCCTTTTTTAATACAGACCAAGAGCTTGGGCTTATGTTTACTTTTCCTATTAATTCAGGTTTGACGATCTCCTCACTCCCATCTACTCCTATAATCTTAGAGACTAAATGAGGTTTATACAGCATTCCTTCAGTTGCGATAATATTCATCATTGCATGTATCTCTATAGGCGTGACAAGTACATACCCCCTGACCAATAGAAAGATTAAGAGTATCACCTGGATACCAAGGTTCCTTTAGTTTCTTCTCTTTCCACTCTCGAGAAGGAATAAAACCCCTTAACTCTCCAGGCAGATCTATTCCTGTCTTAGAATCTAAAAAGAATCTACGGGCATAATCTTCGATAACTCTGTCACCAACCTTTAATCCTACATTAAAAAACACCACATTACAAGATTGAGCAATTCCATCAATGAAATCTAAACGACCATGGCCTCCCTTTTTCCAACATTTAAATACATACTTTCCCATCCAATATTCTCCAGGACAAAAAAACCTATCATCAGGAGAGACTTTTTTATTTTCAAGAGCAGAAAGCGCAACTATCAATTTAAAAATTGAACCAGGCGGATACAGAGAGGATATAGCACGGTTATTTAAGGGATTATCAGGGTTTTTAATCAAATTCTCCCATTCCTTTTTTGTAAACCCCTCAATAAACTTATTAGGATCAAAAGAAGGGTGACTAACGAGAGCCAAAATCTCTCCAGTCCATGGGTTAGAAACAATTATTACTCCCTTTTCTTCTCCTAATGCTTCTTCAGCAACCTTTTGAAGCTCAATATCAATACTTGTTACAATTGATTTACCAGGAACAGGATCTTTTTGTGCAGTAATGATTCTCTTATCCTTAGATACATATAAAGAAACTCCCCTAAACCCCTTTTTTCCTCTTAATACCCTCTCATAACTTGCCTCTAAACCATATTTTCCACTTTTCTCTCCTAAAGAATAATCTGCCTCTTCACTCTCTAATTCTTCCTTGCTAACTTCTCCCATATAACCTAAGACATGAGCTGCAATAGTTCCGTAAGGATAAGACCTATCAAATTCCATATTTATGGTAAAAGAAGGTAAACTATCTCGATTCGCTTCTAATAAAATAATTTCCTTAGGAGTAAGCTTCCTTTTTAATAAATAAGCCGGCACATAGGGAGATATTTTTTCGTATATTTTTTGAATATCCTCGATCTTAATCCCTACTATTTCAGATAATTTACTAATCTTAGCCTTTTCAAATTTATAAGGAGGAATCAAATATAAAGAATAAACTATTTTATTTTCAGCTAAAATGTTATTATTCCTATCATAAATAACACCTCTAGGAGCTGGAAGCACCATTGATTTCAAATAATTTCTTTCAGAAAGATCTGCATAGAAATCTTTATTGTACACCTGCAAATAGAAAAGACGTAATAAGATTAGTATTAATCCCAACTCTATAATTCTTTTAAACACTAATTCTTTGCTCATTTTTGTTCTTCATTAGAATATATCTCAGGAAGTAAGAAATAAAAAGGAATAAAAAACAATAAATTAAAACTCAAGAACTTTAATAAATCCAGCCAATAGTTAAAACCTAATGCATAACCTGTTCTCCAAAATATAAAAGAATAAACACTTAGACTTATTATCAAAAAGAAGGAGGCACTTTTATGGATAGATATAAAACTTCTTCTCCACATGTTTATTATAATCTCTATGATTATCCAGTATAGAATTATACTGATAGTAGAGGCTGAGGAAAGCACCCTCAAAACCAGAATAAATAATAAAGAAATCCCTTGAAAATATATTTTCTTGAAAACTAAAAAAACGAAAAATAATAACAATAAATCAGGTACCACGTTGCCAATCTTAAATTGAGTTTGGAGAATTCCCAACAAAAAAACAAGAATAAAGGTTAGAATCTTAGACAAACCGCAACCCCCTTTATATTTGATACATCTTCGAAAGGTAGTATTCTTATACTAGAAAAAGATAATATTGCCTTCTCCCTAAGATCAGCTATGTAGCCAACTTTTAAGCCATAAGGAATATTATCCTCGGTACCAGAAGTTATCAAAGTATTTCCTTTCTCTATACCATGATCAGAAAAAAGATAAGACATCTCTAAATGGTCATACCCACCCCTCAGTATACCTTGATCTTTAGTTTCTAAAACAGTGACACCGATTATAAAATTAGGATCATAGATGGTTCTTACTACGGAATAATATTTTTCCGTCTTTATAATTCTACCAACCACCTGATCTTTATATAAAACCACCATTCCTACTCTTATTCCATCAGCATATCCTTTATTTATCTTTAACTCCAAGTTCCATTTAACAGGATCCCTACCTACAACATCTGCATAAACTATCTCAATTCTTCTATCAACTAAGTCTTTCAGCCATGGAAGATAATCTTCTCTCTTTTTTATATTCTCTAAAATAAGTTTGAGATTTTGATTTTCTTTATATAAGTTAAGTACTTCTTTTTGCAGATCCGAGATTTCTTTCTGCAAGTTTTCAGTAACAGTAATATAAGATTTAAAATCCTTCCAAAAATCTTCTAAACTGGTAAAAAAATGATTAAAAGAGTACTGTACCCAAAAAGCTAAATTTTCTAAATAACCAGCACCCCCATAGAATTATGGACAAAAAAACAAGGAATAAAAATAGTCTCCATATATTCTTATCTTTCTTCATTAATAGTTTTCCGACGCATTAGATAAAACTTGCTTATACTTCTCAAATTCTTCAATAATCTTTCCTGTACCCTTTACTACACATAAGAGTGGATCCTCTGCTACTATAGTTGATACACCTATCTGTTCAGAGATATAACTATCTAACCCCCTCAAAAGTGCTCCTCCTCCTGCAAGTACTATGCCCTTATCGATTATATCTGCAGCAAGCTCTGGAGGAGTTTTCTCAAGAGTCTCCCTTATAGACTCTACAATAATATCAACAGTATCTTTTAAAGCGTCCCTTATCTCCTCGGATGTAAGCTCAATATTTCTTGGGACACCTGTCAAAAGATCTCTCCCTTTTACTTCCATATAATCCTTATTTTCTTCTCCAAAAGCAACATTACCAAGCTTAATCTTAATTTCCTCAGCAGTACGCTCACCAATAAAAAGATTGTACTTCTTCTTAACATAATGAATTATTGCCTCATCCATTTCGTCCCCTGCAACTTTTATGGATGTACTCACTACTATTCCCCCTAAAGAAATTACTGCTATCTCTGTGGTTCCACCACCTATATCTACAATGATATTTCCTGATGGTTCCCAAATAGGGAGATCTGCTCCAAGAGCACTAGCTATAGGCTCAGTAACTAGCAAAACATCTCTTGCTCCAGCTGAATATGCTGTATCAATAACAGCTCTCCTTTCAACAGGCGTTGTACCCGAAGGAATTCCTATAACCATCCTAGGACTCACTAAAAAATCTCTCTTATTATGTACTTTCTCAATGAAATAACGGATCATTTTTTCTGCTGCATACAAAATCAGCTATTACACCATCTTTTAATGGCCTTATAGTAACTATCTCTTCAGGGGTCCTTCCCAACATCTTTTTTGCCTCTTCCCCTACTGCAACAACTTTCTTGTCACTTCTCCTTATAGCCACCATAGAGGGGCTCAAAAGCCACAATTCCCTTTCCCCTTACATATACCACTGTATTAGCAGTTCCAAGATCAATTCCTAAGTCTTTTGAAAAAAGTCCTGATAAAAAATTAAATGCCATAACTCCTCCTTCTTTCCCTTTTAGAATTTGACTAACTATAAAAGGCTATAACCTAACCTATTTAAAAGAGAATTTAATCTTACTAAAGGCAATCCAACTATATTATAGTAATCACCTTCTATTTTTTCTAACGAGAAGTGCACCTTTCCCTTGTATTCCATAGGCACCAGCTTTATCCATAGGTTCACCAGTAGCTATATATCTTTCTATTTCTTCCTCAGAGTAATCTCTCATCTTCACCTTACTTCTTACCACCGAAACTAATACTTTATCTTCTGGCGTTTCCATAACAGCAACACCTGAAAAAACAAAATGATACCTACCTCTCAATTTTCTTAAAATTCTCCTAGCATCCTTTTCATTAGTAGGTTTTCCTATTATCTCTCCATCAATAACCACCACTGTATCTGCTCCAATTATTATTGCATTTCTATAATCTTCAGCTACTTTTTGAACCTTCATTATGGCATTCTTTTTTACTACTTCAACAGGAGACCTTTTTTCTCCATTACCCTCTTCTTCAACATTTGGAGAAACAACTTTAAAATCAACACCCATATGCTTTAATAGATCAATTCTTCTTGGCGAATTAGATGCTAATATTATCTCTTTCTTCATCTCTGAAAAGACTTAAATCCCTCCCCTAATACTTCGTGAGCTGGAGAAATCACTACAAAAGCCTTCGGATCACAACTATGAATTATCTCTTTTAATTTGCCAACCTCAGATTGACTTACTACACAATACAAAATTTCCCTATCTTTTCCAGTATACATACCTTTACCATAAAAAATTGTTACTCCTCTTCCAAGCCCCTTAAGTATTTTTNNACCGATTTCTCTAGGGTTGTCAGAGAAAACTAAAGCCGCTTTCGTATAAGATAGACCCTGTTGCACTAGGTCAATAGCATAACCTTGAATTAAAATTACAAGTAAGGCATAAAGAGCTAAGACAAAATCAAAAATAAAACCAGCAGAAAGAACAATTATACCATCAATAATAAGTAAAGCTTGTCCAAGATTAAGTCCTGTAAAATGAGATAACACTTGAGCCAGTATGTCAGTTCCTCCTGTAGATCCTCCATACTTGAAAACAATTACCAAGCCCAATACCCCCCAATATACCTCCATATACAGTAGCAAGGATAGGATCTTTTACTTGAGGAAGCCCAAAAAGAGTTAAGAGATCAATAAATAAAGAAAGGATCACCGTACCATAGATAGTTTTTATCCCAAAATGAAGCCCCAAAACTTTTACACCAAGCAAAAATATAGGAATATTCAAAAGAAGCATTACAATACCAACAGGGGTTTTGAAAATATGGTATAAAATAATGGCGATACCACTAACTCCACCTCCAACAAGCTTGTTGGGCACCAAGAAGATATCTATACTTAGAGCTATAAGAAAAGCCCCAAAAGAAATTCCTAAGAATTCAATTGTTTTTCTCATAATACTCATACTTAAAATAAAATTTTATAAACTTTATAAGGTTTGGAACTCTATTTAATATCCTTTTTGGATCCTGTAATATCCTATATAACCATTCTAAATTTAATTTCCTTATTATTTCAGGTGCTCTCTTTTTTTTACCGGAGAGAACATCAAAACTCCCTCCAACTCCCATTGCTATTTTAACATTTAATCTATTTTTATATCTATCGATAAAAATCTCTTGCTTAGGGAAACCTAAAGCTACAAACAATATACCTGCTCCTGAGTTATTAACTTCCTCAATAATACTATCTTCTTCCTCCTCCTTAAAATATCCATCCCTATAACCCGCAATCACTAAATTAGGATACCTCAACTTCAACCTATCTACCATACTCTCTACTACTTCCTTCTTTGCCCCTAAAAAGTAAACTGGCACTTTTAAAGTCTCTGCCAAAGTCAAAATTTCAAGCATAGCTTCAATTCCAGGAAATCTTTTTATATTAAATCCCATCTTCTTACTAAGAAGTAAAACTCCAACCCCGTCAGGTAAATTAATTTCAGATCTCATTAGGATCCCTCTAAAATTCTCATCTTCCGTAGCCCTTGCAATCATTTCAGCATTAGGAGTAAAAATACTTATGCACTTATCTCCTACAAAGAACTTTGTAATCTCATTTTTAAATTCTTCTGTACTATCAAAAGCATAAAACCTAATGCCTAATATACTTACAATCTGCATAACACCTCTTCAAAATTAGCAATATCCTCTTTAGCTTTTTCTTTCAGTATCTTCCCTTTTGAGAGCAAATAATCCTTGTAGTCTTTATAATTCTCTTCTATTTCATTAACATAGCACAAAATTTTATCCCATGAAAAGTACCTTAACTATAAATTCCCATCTTATATCATGACAAAAGGCCTCCACCTTTTCATCATAGGATATTGCAATAAAAGGGATACCTAAAAGAACACTCAAAATGCAACTATGAAGCCTCATTCCTATAAACAATCTACAAGAAGAATAATAATCATAAAAATTAGGATCTTGAGGCTCTATCAAGTCAATCTTCTTAAATTTATCCTTTAAAAATTCATAGAATTGTGAGTCTTCTTGCTGGAAAGAAAAAAAATAAAAAGAGTCATATTTTGATATTAAAGTCTCAAGAGTAGAGTTTAGGTTTTCTAAATTTAAATTACCCCATTTTCTAAGATTAATACCTAATATTTTTTTATCTTCTTCTCTACTAGGAAAGGGTATATCTAATAAGAAGGCTAGATCTGTAGAAAGTATTATCTTTTCAGATTTAACTCCTAACTTTTCAAGATAGCTCTTTGAAAAAGTGTCTCTCACATATATTTTCTCTACATTGTTAAGAAAAAATCTCAGGAGAAACCCGTTTATTCTCTTTTTTAAAGGAGAAAAACTTTGACCAATTAAATAAACTTTTTTTTTGAAAANCAGAGATAAAAAAATAATAAAAAGATAATAGTAAAAAGATTTACTGCTAGTCTTATCTTGAAATATACCTCCTCCTCCACCTATAACCACGTCAGTCCATCTTATTCCTTTCAAAATTTCGATAGAAAATTTGTTGAATTCTACAATGTCATCTTTTTTGACCTTTGTTTACCTTATTTGTCAAAATTCCAACCTTATGATTTTTTCCAAAAACAGAAATTAAACTCCTTAAAAGCAGTTCATCACCCAAATTTCCCTCTCCATAATATCCAAAAAGGAGTAACTTTAACATTTTAAGCCTTACTCTTTTTCTTAAACTCACTATAAAGATAAGCTTCTATAAATGGATCTATTTCACCATCAATAACAGCTTGCACATTTCCAATTTCAAGACCTGTTCTGTGGTCTTTAACCAAGGTATAAGGATGGAAAACATAGGATCTTATCTGATTACCCCAGCTTATCTCCTGAACTTCCCCTTTTATAGATGCAATCTTCTCCCTTCTCTTCTTTTCTTCAAGCTCTTCTAATCTTGCTTTTAAAACCCTTAAGGCCATTTCCTTATTAGCGTGTTGAGATCTTTCGTTTTGGCATTGAACTACTATACCCGTTGGAATGTGAGTAATTCTCACCGCTGATTCCACCTTATTCACATGTTGTCCACCCGCTCCTCCAGCTCTAAAAGTCTCTATTTTCAAATCTTCGGGCCTTATTTCAATGGTACTCTCAGGAAGTTCTGGAATTACTTCTACCAAGGCAAAAGATGTATGTCTTCTATGATTAGCATCAAAAGGCGAAATTCTAACTAACCTATGTACCCCTTTTTCACCCTTAAGATAACCGTAGGCTTTGTCTCCTTCAATCAATAAAGTAGCACTCTTTATCCCTGCCTCCTCGCCAGGAGATATATCAAGTATTTTTACCTGATACCCCTTTCTTTCCGCCCACCTTATATACATTCTTAGAAGAATTTCAGTCCAATCCTGAGCATCAGTACCACCTGTTCCTGCATGCAAAGATAAAATAGCATTTGCTTCATCATGAGGATCTTGTAGAATCATCTCAATCTCAAACTCTTTTAAACTATTTTCTACTTCTTTTAATTTTTTTTCAAATTCTTCTTTATATTCATCTCCCTCTTCTAATAGGTCCTTCCACTCCGACAGCTCTTTTATATCAGCCTTTAATTTTTCCCAATTTTCAATTTCCTTTTGAAGTTTATTATATTTAGTAAAAATTGGCTTTACTTTCTCTGCATCATCCCATCTGTGATTAGCAATCTCCATTTCAAGTGCTCTAAGTTCTTTTTTCTTGTCCTCAAGGTCAAAGATACCCCCCTAACTTATTAAATATATCAATTAGTTCTTCGTATTTGGCTATTAACTCATTTATAGATACTACCAATTAAGTTCTCCTCCCTTTTGCTGTAGTTTTACTTTCTTGAGTAGAGATATGAATATTGAATAAGTATCTTATACTCTCCCATTCAAAGCTCTCTACCATATCTTGAAACATTTGATAAGCTTCCTTTTTGTATTCTACCAAAGGATCGTGATGAGCTATAGCTCTGAGTCCAATACCATCTCTTAATGCATCCATATCATTAAGATGTTCTATCCATAATTTATCAATTACATAAAGAAGAACAATTCTCTGTATCTCTTTCCACATTTCTTCTCCAAATTCTTCTTTTTTCCTTTCATATCTCTCTCTTATTTTATTCTCTAATTTTTCCCTTATCTTTTCAGGGTCATCTTCATTAATTATATCTTCCCAATCAAAAGGCAAGAAACCAAAAGTTTCTAAAAACATGTTCTTCCAACTGCTTTTATCTTCTTGATTAAACATAACATTGAAAAATCTATCGAGTACTCTATTCATTATCCTCTGTACAATATCTTCTAGATTTTCCATAAGTAATATTTTTCTTCTCTCTTTATAAACAATATCTCTTTGAGTATTTAGTACATCATCATATTCGAGCAATTGTTTTCTTATTTCAAAATTCATTCTTTCCACTTTTGCTTGGCTATTCTCAATAATCCTAGTAAGAAGCGGTGACTCAATAGGCTGTCCTCTTTCCATTCCTAATCTTTCCATTAAAGCCTTTATCTGATCTCCTCCAAAAAGTCTCAAAAGATCGTCCTCAAGAGAAAGATAAAATCTTGACGAACCTGGATCTCCCTGTCTTCCTGCTCTACCCCTCAACTGATTATCAATTCTTCGACTTTCATGTCTTTCTGTTCCAATCACATGAAGTCCTCCAAGTTCCGCTACTCCTTCTCCCAGAACTATATCTGTACCTCTTCCAGCCATATTGGTAGCAATAGTTACAGCATATTTTTGTCCTGCCTTAGCTATAATCTCAGCCTCTTTCTCATGATACTTAGCATTTAGTACATTATGAGGAATTCCTTTTTTCTTAAGCATCTTGCTCAGCCTTTCAGATTTCTCAATAGAAGTAGTACCAACCAGAACAGGCCTACCTATTTTATACATCTCTTCAATTTCTTTTACCACTGCTTCAAACTTTTCCTCTTCCGTTCTAAAGATAACATCAGGATAATTTATTCTTCTTAGGGGTTTATTAGGAGGTATTACTACCACTTCTAAGCCATATATTTTAACAAATTCTTCTTCTTCCGTAGCAGCTGTACCTGTCATACCCGCAAGTTTTTTATACATTCTAAAGTAGTTTTGGATAGAAATAGTAGCAAGAGTAACATTCTCCTCTCTTATTCTTACTCCTTCCTTTGCCTCTATTGCCTGATGTAATCCATCGCTATATCTTCTTCCAAACATCAATCTGCCCGTAAACTCATCTACAATTATTACCTCACCATCTTTCACAATATAATCTCTATCCCTATGATAAAAATTCAAAGCCTTCAAACACTGAAGAAGAGCATGGGCAAGATCCATATTTTTGAAATCATAAAGATCTTTAACCCCAAGGAATTTCTCAGCCTTTCTCAAACCCTCCTCAGTTAAGGATACAGTCCTTNNTTTTTCATCAGTTGTATAATCTATGTCCTTCTTTAAGTACCTTGCAGCCCTTATAGCAAGCTTATAAATATGACTTTCACCCTTTGCAGGTCCAGATATAATCAAAGGTGTTCTTGCCTCATCTATTAATATACTATCTACCTCATCCACAATAGCATAATTAAGCTCTCTTTGAACAAGTTGATCAGGAGATAAAGCTATATTATCTCTTAGATAATCAAAACCAAATTCATTATTAGTACCATAGGTAATATCAGCCATATATGCCTTTCTTCTTTCCAAAGTAGGAGTGTCATTCTGCAAAAGGCCTACTTCCAAACCTAAGAATTCATAGATAGGCCCCATCCAATACCTATCTCTTTTAGCCAGATAATCATTTACTGTAACTATGTGAACTCCTTTTCCTTCCAAAGCATTAAGGTAAGCTGGCAGAGTTGCCACTAAAGTTTTTCCTTCTCCTGTCTGCATCTCCGCAATCTTTCCCTGATGAAGTACAATACCTCCCATAAGCTGCACATCAAAATGCCTCATTCCTATGGTTCTCTTAGCCACTTCTCTTACAACCGCGAAAGCCTCAACTAATAGGTCATCCAGACTTTCGCCTCTTTCTAATCTCTGTTTAAATTCGGGTGTTTTTCTCTTTAAATCTTCATCAGATAATTTACTTATCTCAGGCTCTAAGGCGTTAATCCTCTTAACGTATTCTTCTAGTTTTTTCAATGTACGAGCGTTAGAATCAAATAGCTTCGATAAAAAGCCCATTATTCCTCCTCTCCTATGATTAAACCATATTTTCCATCTTTTCTCTTGTACACTACTCCTATTCTGTCTGTCTCTGCATCTCTAAAAATAAAGAAGTCATGGCCTAAGAGTTCCATTTGCAAAATAGCTTCTTCAACATCCATTGGCTTTAATAAAAACCTCTTTACCTTAACTACTTGAGGTTTTTCTTCTACCTCTTTTTCTGCCAAAATTTCTTTAATACTCTCTGCTCTTCTGTCCTTATCTACTAACTTTTCTTTTAATCTCTTTAATTGAGTCTCAAGCTTATCTACTACGAGATCAATACTAGTTCTAAAATCTTGATTGGCTTCTGAAGCTTTTATTATTCTTCCATTAGCCTTTATCGTAACTTCAACTCTATGTCTCTTACTACCGTCTTTCCAATCCTCTTCTGAAAATAAAACCTCGATATTTTCAATATTGTCAAAAAATCTGGATAATCTAGAAAGCTTCTTTTCAGCATATTGCTGAAGATTATCAGTAATGTTAACATTTTTAGACACATAATTTATTTGCATAATAAAACCTCCCTACAAAATTTTTAAATAAGAGCCCTCACAGCTGTAAAAACATAAATCTTATTTAGAGAAAGATTTTCTCTTAAAGTTTTTGCACACTCCTTTAAAGTAGCCCCAGTTGTATAGACATCATCCACCAGAAGTATATTCCCACTAACTTTTTTATCCTCAATTACTCCAAAAGCATTTAAAACATTCTTCTCTCTTTCTCTCAGATTCAAACTCTTCTGAGGTTTTATATCTTTTTTTAGATAAAGTAAAGGTCCGTATGGAATTTTCAAATTTTTACCTAAGAAATGAGCAATATATTCGGACTGATTATATCCTCGATATACTAAAGCCCTATAACTCAGCGGTACATAAGTTATATAATCAATTCTCCACTCTCTTTTTAAGATTTTTTCTTTTCCTATTTGAGAAATAAAATCTGCTAAATAAGGTTTATTCTTAAATTTAAAGGAAGCTATAATCTCTTTCCACATGCCATCATAATAGGCTACAAACTCATAACTATCCCACACTTTTTTCTCTTTACTACAATTATAACAAATTTCTAAACTACCAGTAAGAGGCCTTCCGCACATCCCACAATAATTCTTAGGAAACTTCAACTTTTCAAAACAACTCTTGCACACAAAACCCTCAGAATATTTACCGCAAAATATACATCGTGTCGGAAATAGGATTTCAAAAAGTAGATCTTTTAGAAAAAAACTCATGGATTAAACTCTGAGGGTGGAGTATCAATAAACCCAAAATAATAAAGAAGAATATCTCTTATTCTCTCACTTGCCTTTCCATCACCATAAGGATTTATCGCCTTAGACATTTTTACGTACTCTTCCTTATTAAGAATAAGTCTTCTCACCTCTCTTACAATACTCTCTTTAGAAGTACCTACAATCTTCACAGTTCCTGCTTCTACTGCCTCAGGCCTTTCTGTAACTTCTCTTAAAACAAGCACAGGCTTTCCTAAAGAAGGAGCCTCCTCCTGTAATCCCCCAGAATCCGTTAAGACTAGATAACACTTATCTAAGAGGTATACCATAGTTACATAGTCTACAGGAGGAATCAATATAGCCCTCTTGTTATCTTTAAGGACTGAATATACTTGTTCTCTAACCAAGGGATTGGGATGAACTGGAAAAACCACGTAAAAATCCTCAAATTCCTTCAAAATCTCATCTAAAGCCAGTACAATATTTTTAAGAGGTTCACCCCAATTCTCTCTACGATGGGCTGTAACAAGAATAAATTTTTCGGGAAGATTTTTAACTAAATCTTGAGGTTTTAGTTGATTCATATTCCTATGAACAAAAAGCAACGCATCTATAACAGTATTTCCTGTGATAAATATATTCTCTTTAGGTACCCTCTCATTTATTAAATTATCTTTCGCTCTTTGTGTTGGAGCAAAATGTAAATCAGCAAGAACACCAGTAAGATGTCTATTCATCTCTTCAGGATAAGGCTGATATTTATTATAAGTTCTCAAACCTGCTTCCACATGTCCTATAGGTAACTTTTTATAAAATTGCTGCTAAGCTTGCTGCAAAAGTTGTAGTTGTATCACCATGAACAAGAACCATATCAGGAGGATCCTTCTGCCAAATAATATCAAGACCTTGCAGAACCTTTAATGTGATGTGAGTAAGAGTTTGTTTCTCTTGCATAATATTCAAATCATAATCACTTTTTAAACCAAATATCTCAATTACCTGATCTAAAAGCTCTCTATGCTGAGCTGTAAGTATAATTTGCAAATCAAAGAATTCTGATTCCTTTATGATCTTTGCAACAGGAGCCATCTTTATAGCTTCAGGTCTTGTACCAAATACAAGAGAAATTTTCTTCTTCATAGTCTTTTCTCTAAAGAATATTTCTTATAATATCCTATGATCTTATAAATTAACCTTGCTGCCATATAATCCGGATATATAAGTCCAGGAATTGGAGAAAACTCTACCAGATCAATCCCTATGACTTTTTTATTTTTGAAAACTTCTCTTAGCAATGAAAGAACTTGATACCAAGAAAGACCACCTGGCTCTGGTGTACCTACTGCAGGCATTTCAGCAGGATTAAACACATCAAAATCGAGAGTTATATAAACTTCATCCTTCAGACTTTTTAAAATATCCTCAATCAAGGTTGTATTAAACCTTTCCTGAAACTTATAATCAAAGTATACCTTTATGTTATCTCTTTCCTTTACATATTTCTTCTCTTCTTCTGACATACTTCTTATACCAACCTGAACTATATCTAATGTCTCTGAGGCTTCTCGCAAAGCACAAGCATGATTATTTTTAGTCCCCTCATATTCATTCCTTAGATCTGAATGGGCATCAAGATGTAATACTGAAAAATGCTTGTATTTCTTATTGTAAGCCCTTAATATTCCCTTAGTAATTGTATGCTCTCCGCCTATAAAAATAGGAAAATGATCGTAATCAATAATGTTAAAAGTAAGTTCTTCTATCTCTTCAAGAACTTTTTCAACATTTCCCAAAGATAATAAAAGATCTGGATAGGTATATATACCAATTTCTGCTGGAATATCATCAAGCTCTTCGTCGTAGAGTTCTAAATTATAAGAAGCAGATAAAATTGCTTGGGGGCCTTCCTTTGTGCCTTTTTTATAAGTAGTTGTTACTTCGAGAGGATAAGAAATAATAAGTACTTTTGCTTTTTCAGGATTGGTAAAAGGAAGGCCCCCAAAAGATGGCAGTGGTCTATATTGTTGCATTCCTTCCTCTTTTAAGGAGATTAATAGGAAATTCTCTACCTCTTACTAATATTTCCCATTCTGTCTTTTCTGCAGATAATTTTTTCTCAATAATTTCTTTAGCAAGGTCAATATTAAAGGTCTTACAGGAGAAGATGTCCACACTTGCATAATTAAGATCTGGCCATGTGTGAATTGCTATATGACTTTCCGCAATTAATACTACACCTGAAATTCCCCAATCCAAAGGATCATCCTCTGGAACATACCTCATAACATATGGAGGCATGATCTTCTGCATACCGATCTGTTCTGGAAGTTCGTCCAGAAGATCATAAATAAATTTTACGTCTTCTAACTTCTCTTTAGGACAACCATATAAATCTAAAACTAAATGCGGTCCTAACATCTCTTCTCCTTACTTCCCCTTTCTTCAAAATTATGTTCAACGCTAAATATAATACAATTAGACCCCTATGTCAATAATTTTGGGAAAAATTTTTATAGATTCTCGACTTCAATAGCAATATCCCTGCGGTAATACATATTCTCAAAACTGATATTGTTAATATTTCTATATACTTTCTCTCTGGCTTCTTTAAAGCTTTCTCCAAGAGCAACCACATTAAGAACTCTTCCGCCAGCAGTAACTAATTTTCCATCCATAACTTTAGTTCCAGCATGAAATATTATTACTTCTTTGCTCTCTCTTATACTAATCTCTTTCCCAACCTCATACTTATCAGGATATCCCTTTGAAGCAATTACCACACACACAGCCTTTTTATCTTTTACCTTCTGATTTCTCCAAACTTCTTCTCTAAAAGAGAGTAAAGAAAAATCTAAAAGTGGTAAAATTACTTGAGCTTCTGGATCCCCAAGTCTCACATTAAACTCTAAAACATAAGGTTCACCATTCACCAAAATAAGCCCACCGTATAAAAATCCCTCATATTTAAAACCCATTTTGTAAATCTCTTCCATAAGAGGTTTAAAAATCTTTTTGTCACATACATTAATAAGTTTCTCATCTATCCAAGGTACAGGAGCGTAAGATCCCATTCCTCCTGTATTTGGTCCAGTATTACCTTCTCCTACTCTCTTATAATCTTGAGCAGGCGGAAGATAATAAATCTTTTCACCTTTGATGGCTGCTATGAGAGAAAATTCCTTACCTTCAAGAAATTTCTCAATAACTACCTTCTTCCCTGCCTCCCCAAGTATTCCTTCATTTAAAAGCTTATTTGCTATATCCAATCCTTCTCCTTCGCTATTTACAATAAACACTCCCTTCCCAGCTGCAAGTCCGTCCGCCTTTATCACCAAGGGATACCTCTCTTTTTTCAAAAATTCTCTTACATCATTAAAATCATCAAAAATTCTAAAATCAGCGGTTGGTATTCCAGCCCTCTTCATAACTTCCTTTGCAAAAGCCTTGCTAGATTCGAATTTTGCCAAATCTTTGATAGGTCCCCATATTTCTAAACCATTTTCTTTGAACTTATCGGCTATCCCTAGGGCAAGAGGTAGTTCAGGCCCTATTATAGTCCAATCTATTTTATTTTCTTTAGCAAACCTTACTATGGACTCAATATCATCAACTCTAAAAGGTATGCACTCAGCAATATCACTTATACCTGGATTACCAGGAATTGCATATATCTTTTCTATGTTCTTATCTTGTGAAAGCTTCCAACAAATAGCATGTTCTCTACCTCCGCTTCCTACAACTAATACTTTCATGTTTTTACCCCCTCTTTTTAAAAACTACTCTTCTTCCAATTATTTCGTATTCTTCTGTTAATACTTTCTTAACTGACTCCACTATAAGCTTATGCTCTTCTTGAAGAATCCTTTCTGCTAAAGTCTCTGGAGTGTCATCGTCATAAACAGGAACAGCTCTTTGACCAATAATGGGTCCCGAATCTATCCCCTCATCTACAAAATGGACAGTACAACCCGATATTTTAACTCCATACTCCCAGGCCTGTTTTTGCGCCTCAAGCCCAGGAAAAGAAGGAAGGAGTGAAGGATGAATATTTATGATCCTATTAGGAAAAGCCTCAAGCAAAGTTTTTCCTACAATTTTCATATATCCAGCAAGAACTACTAAATCGACCCTAAAACTCTGCAAAATTTCTTTTATCTTTTCTTCATACTCCTTTTTATTTTTATAATTTTCCCTCTCCACTACAAAAAACGGGAATATTTTCCCTTTTTGCCCTCTCTATGGCATAAGCAGAAGGATTATTACTTATAACCACAACAACTTCCGCAGGATAATCCTTATCCTTAGAAGCATCAATAAGAGCTTGAAGATTTGACCCTCTTCCTGAAACTAAGACTCCAAGACGCTTTCTTTCCATCTGATTTTCACGCTTCTTTCTCCTTTACTTAATGAACCAATAACATACGCCTTTTCACCTGAATTCCTTAAATCTTCTAAAATCTCGTTCTCTCTTTCCGATACAATAAGTATTAGACCTATTCCCATATTAAACACCTTAAAAGCTTCTTTCCATGCCAAATTTCCTTTTTTAATGAGAAACTTAAAAATCCAAGGAATCTCCCATAAAGAGGGATCAATTTCTGCCTGGATATGCTCAGGCAAAATCCTTGGTAAATTTCCAGGTATTCCTCCACCAGTTATATGAGCTATACCTAAGATATTATCCCTATACTTCTCTAGTAATGGCAGAATAACAGGTGAATATATTTTAGTGGGTTTCAATAGTTCCTCCAGTAAATCATGACCATCTATTTTCTTCCTAAGCGAAATTCTCTTTTTCTTTAAGATATACCTAATCAATGAATACCCATTACTATGTAGCCCTGAGGAAGAAACTCCTATTAAAATATTCCCTTCCTGGATTTTACCCATTTTAGGAAGTAGATTTTCTTCTTCTACAATTCCAACCACAAAACCCGCAAGATCTATCTCCTTACCTTTATACACACCAGGCATTTCTGCAGTTTCCCCTCCAACAAGGCTACAATCAGCCTTTTTACATGCATTGGCAATACTTACAAGAACTTTTTTATATACCTCTGGATCTATCCTGCCTCCTGCAAAATAATCCATAAAAAACAAAGGTTTTGCTCCAGCCGTAAGAATATCATTAACGTTCATTGCCAAAAGATCTTCTCCAATAGTATCCAATTTTTTGTATTTTAGAGCTATCATTAATTTTGTTCCTACTCCATCAGTACTTGCCACAAGAATTGGATTTTCATATTCCTTAAGAGGAATTTTCAGCATACTTGCAAAACTGTTCCAAAAACTAAAAACATAAGGCTTATATGTAGAAACAATAAAATCTTTAACCTCACTAAGAGCTTTTTCTACTTTACTTATACTTACCCCACTCAAACTATAAGTAATACTTTTCCCTTTTCTTTTTTTACTATTTTCTTTCCGAAACATTCTCCACAATATCCCCTTTCTGGAAGAATACTCAAAAGCCCTTCTATACTTAAAAAGGCCACCGAATCAAATCCCAAAATTCTTGAGATCTCCTCAGGAGAGTAGTAATAACTAATCAATTCTTTAGTATTGGGAATATCAACACCATAATAGCAAGGATGAATAAGAGGAGGAGAAGAAAGTCTCAAATGTACCTCTTTTGCACCCTCTTCCCTAAGCTTCTCAGCAAGAATCTTTCCAGTAGTACCTCTAACCAGGGAATCATCCACTAAAACAATTCTCTTTCCCTTAATCAGATCACTGATAAAAAGAAACTTCATTCTAACTCCAGATTCTCTCTCTTTCTGCTTAGGCTGAATAAAAGTTCGCCCTACATAGTGACTTCGCATTAGTAACATCTGAAGAGGGATTCCTGATTCTTCACCATATCCTATTGCTGCAGGAATACCCGAATCAGGCACTGGCACAACCCAGTCTGCATCAACAGGAGCCTCTTTAGCAAGAACTTTTCCCATCTCTTTTCGGTAGTGATATACAGTCTTTCCGTCGTATATGCTATCAGGTCTCGAAAAATAGATGAATTCAAAAAGGCAAAACCGCGAAATATTGCTTTCTGCAAAGATTTCTCTGCTTACTCCTCCATCCTTATCAATATAAATCATTTCTCCAGGCTTTACCTCTACCAATTCGGAAAGAGGATACTCTTTTAGGGCACAAGTCTCTGAAGCAAAGATATAACTTCCATCCTCCAATTTTCCTAAAAAAAGAGGCCTAAATCCGTAAGGATCTCTTATTCCATATACTCCTTCGTGAGATCCTATGACCAAAGAGTAACTACCTTCCACCTTAGAGAGTGCTTCCTTTACTCTTTCTTTTAAATCACTCATCTTAGATTTAGCTATTAAATGTAAAATAACCTCTGTATCAGAGGTGCTCTAGAAAAATAACACCCTCTTTCTCTAAACCCCTTCGCAAAGAAACCGCATTTGAAATATGCCCATTGTGAGCAAGAGCAACATATCCATATCTTGGTAAATTTACTAGGAAAGGTTGAATGTTTTCTTTTTCAGTTTTTCCAGAAGTAGAATACCTTACATGTCCTACAGCTATTTTACCCTTCAATTTCTTTAATTTTTCTCCGTTAAAAATCTGAGATACAAGGCCAAAATCTTTATATAAGTAATACTCATTCCCAGAAAAAGTGACAATTCCTGCACTTTCTTGACCTCGATGTTGGAGTTTCAAAAGGCCTCTATATGCTATAAAACTTGCTTGTACTTTATCCCTAGTTAATACACCTACAACCCCACACTCCTCTTTTAGCTTCATAGATTTCACCTTCTTTGATAAAATTCATTAATATCCTCTTTAATAAAAGGCTCTATGATGAAATCTTTTTCTACAACCTCTCCCATTTTGTGAGTTTTTAACTCATATTTCTTTATAAATTCCATATATTCATCTTCCCTATCTTTGTTAACCTCAACTATTATCAATCCAGATCCTTCTCCAACCAAGTTATCCAGTTTCTCTGAAGGAAGGCTAACTTCTACCCCTTTATTTCCCCAAAAAGCCATTTCAAGAAGAGCAACCAATATACCACCCTCACTCACATCGTGGGCTGATACAATTATGTCTCTTTCTTTCCTTATTTCCTCCATAAATAACTTTAATTTTCTTTCCCATATAAGATCTACATAGGGTGCTTCTCCTTCTATCTTGTCAAAAACATCTTTTATAAATCTAGAACCTTCTAAAGAGAGCCAAGAAAAGTCACCAATTAAATAAAGACGATTTCCAACAACCTTTAAGCCAGGTTTTATTAGATAACTCAAATCTTCAAGAACCCCAACCATTCCTATAATTGGTGTTGGAAATATCTTCTTTTCTCCTTGGCCATTATAAAAGCTAACATTTCCACTTACGACTGGTATTTCAAGAGTCCTTGAGGCAAGATTTATCCCTTTAACTACTTCCCTAAACTGATAAAAGACTTCAGGCTCATCAGGATCACCAAAATTAAGTCCATCTGTAATTGCTAAAGGTCTACCCCCAACACATAAAATATTCCTACAAGCTTCTGCAACAGCATACATTGCACCTCTTTTAGGGTTAAGATAGCAATATCTTCCGTTTCCATCGGTAACCACTGCAATACCTTTGTTGGTTCCTTTTATTCTTAATACAGAAGCATCACCAAATCCAGGAGGAAGAACTGTGTTAGTTTGCACTGAGTAATCATATTGCCTATATATTTTTTCTTTCAAAGATAGATCATTAATAGCATTATTCATAAATTTCTCTATATGTTCTTTTTTTATTAATGACCTAAGATCAGAGGATAAATTTGGAACCTTATATTCCTTATAAGGAGGGTCAAATATTAAAGATCCATCTACAAGAAGCTCTGTAGGAAGGTCAACCACTTTTTCTCCTTTAAAGTAAACAATAAATTTTTCCTCTTCTATTACTTCTCCTATAATCTCTGCCTCAAGATCCCATTTCTTAAATATACTTATTATCTCTTCTGCTTTCTCTGGCCTTATAACAAGCAGCATCCTCTCCTGAGACTCTGAAAGTAAGATTTCCTCAGCAGTCATATTCTCTTCTCTTTGAGGAACCTTATCCAAATATACCTTTACTCCACTTCTTCCCCTTCTTGCAGATTCTGAAAGACTACTAACAAGTCCAGCAGCACCAAGGTCTTGAATTCCAACTACACCGTCAGTAGAAGCTGCCTACTAAACAAGACTACAATAAGGAGTTTTCCTAAAAATGGGTCCCCAACTTGTACAGAAGGCCTCTTTTTGTGCACCTCATCATCTAACTTTTCAGAAGCAAAACTTGCACCCTGCAAGCCATCTCTTCCCGTTCTTGCTCCCACAAGAAGTAAAAGATTTCCCTTGCCTTCAGCTTTTCCCCTATAAGATTTCTGTTCAGGACCCAATAAACCAACACACATGACGTTAACCAAAGGGTTTGAAGAATAACAATCCTCAAAGACGATTTCTCCACCAACAACAGGAACACCTATACAATTTCCATAAAAACTAATTCCCCCTACAACCCCCTCAAATAGATACTTATTCCTTCCTTTTTCTATAGGACCAAACCTAAGAGAATCCAGTAAAGCTATAGGTCTTGCCCCAATAGCAAGTATATCTCTTACTATTCCTCCCACACCTGTGGCTGCTCCTTGAAAAGGCTCTACCGCAGAGGGATGGTTATGACTTTCTATTTTAAAAACCACCCTATATCCATCACCTAAATTTATTATTCCTGCATTTTCCCCTGGACCCTGTTCTACCCATTCTGCCTTTGTAAGAAAATCTTTTAAATATTTTCTTGAATGCTTATAGCTACAATGTTCGGACCATATAACTGATATCACAGACCATTCCACATCATTAGGTTCTCTACCTAAAAGCTCAATGGCATGTTTTATTTCTTCTTCCTTAAGTCCAAATACACCCATTTTTCTTTTCACTCCTTAAACTTTTTCTAGTAAAGATAAAAATAAATTTAAGCCTGAAGTACTACCAAGAATCTCTTCTACAGCCCTCTCAGGATGAGGCATAAGCCCCATCACATTTCCTTTTCTATTTATGATCCCAGCAATATTTTCCACCGATCCATTAGGATTCTCTCCATGATACTTAAGAACTATTTGATTATATTCCTTCAATTCCTCAAGACCTCTATCAGGAATATAATATCTTCCTTCTTTATGCGCTATGGGCATTTTAAGAATTTCTCCCACCCTGTAATTCTTTAAAAACAGAGTATTGTTATTTACTACCTCCAACAAAACTTCTTTACATATAAAGGAGTTAGTCTCATTAGGAAGCATAGCTCCAGGAAGAAGACCAGCTTCAAGAAGAATTTGAAAACCATTACATATACCAAGAACATAACCGCCTCTTTTTGCAAAATCTATTATTTCGTTCATTATGGGAGAAAATCTTGCAATAGCACCTGCTCTTAAGTAATCTCCATAAGAAAAACCTCCTGGAAGAATAATTACCTCCGAATCTTTTAAATCATGTTCTTTATGCCATAAGTAAATTGGATCAATCCCTACAACTTTTAAAGCATGATAAGTATCCATATCACAATTAGTACCTGGAAAAATTACTACTCCTACCCTCATCATTCTTCCACCCTTATGCTAAAATCTTCAGTAACAGGATTCACAAGAAATATTTCACTCATTTTTCTTACTTTACCCACAACCTCTTCTTTATTCTCCCCTAAGATCTCTATCTTGAGTACTTTTCCTATTCTTACGTCTTCTACTTCCCCAAAACCTAAATTATATAAAGCATTCTTAACAGTCTTTCCTTGTGGATCAAATATACCTTCTTTCAGAAATATTTCTAAAATTACCGTCCACTTTTTCACTTTTTAAATCCTCCTTATACAACTTTAACTATCATATATTCCTGACCTTTCAAAAATTACATCAATATTCTTAAGAAAAATTTCAGGAGAAAAACAACGCTCAATCTCTTCTCTACTTAAATATTCCCTAATACGACTATCCTCTAAAACAATCTCCATAAAATCTCTCTTCTGTTCCATAGCCTTAAAAGCATCTTCTTGTATCCAAACATATGCTACATCTCTTAAAACCCCCTTTTCGGTGAGGGCTAAGAGGACATTCTGAGAATAGTAAATACGATAGTTCATCATCATATTTTCCCTAATTCTTTCCTCATTTACCCTCAAATCTCTAACAATACCAATAAGAAGGTTAAGTATATAATCTGTCAGAGAAGTAGCATCAGGAAATATAACTCTTTCAACCGATGAATGACTTATATCTCTCTCATGCCACAATGGAATGTTTTCTAAGGCTGAACTTATGTACCCTCTTATTACTCTTGACAGACCACAAATTCTCTCAGAAAGAACAGGATTCCTCTTGTGAGGCATAGCAGAAGATTCCTTTTTGTTTTTCCCTAAAAGGTTCTTCTAACTCTCCAACTTCCGTTCTTTGAAGATGCCTTATTTCTAAAGCCATCCTCTCACACGTGGAAGCGATCATAGAGAGAGCATAAATAACTTCTGCATGCCGATCTCTTGGTATAACTTGAGTTGCCACAGGCTCTGGTCTAAGACCTAATATTTTACATGCTTCTTCTTCTACCTTTGGAGACAAATGGGCAAGAGTACCAACAACTCCAGAAAACTTTCCAAAACTAATATTTTCTTTAGCTTTTTTCAACCTCTCTAAATCCCTCTTTAATTCTGCCCACCATCCTAAAAATTTAAAACCTAGAGTTATAGGTTCTGCATGCATTCCATGCGTCCTTCCCATCATTGGAAGATCTTTATACTTTATAGCCTTCTTTTTAACTTCTTCCATCAACTTTATCAGATCATCCTCTATAAAATTCAAAGCCTCAATAATTTGCAAAGAGAAGGCAGTATCCATAACATCAGAAGAGGTTAATCCTTGATGAATATACTCTGAACCCTCACCCACATATTGGGCCACATTAGTAAGAAAAGCTATCATCTCATGGTTATTCTCTTTTTCTATCTCCCTTATCTCCTCAACACTAAACCTTACTCTCTCTTTTATATTTTTCAAAACTTCAAATGGAATTTCTCCTAACCTTGCTCTTGCCTCTAACACTGCTTCTTCTACTTTCCACCATAAAGCATACCTATGTTCGTCTGACCATAAATCTCTCAACTCTTTCCTGCTATACCTTAATAACACTTTTTATACCTCCTTAAAATGAAAGCCCAGGCCTATAGGTTCTCCTTACGAGGGAACCTACCCGCCTGGGCTTTTATCCCTTCGGTGTAGCAAGATTTCACAATCTTGCCCGCTCCGCTTGGATCCTTAGACCCTAAGGAGCGCTTCCGCTCGTAGTCAGGCAATTTACGGTTGCCTGGTAGAGACTCCCGAGCCATATTCCCGGGATTATACGAGACCTCATTCAATTATATTAACTTATCTCTTAAAGTTCAATATTCCTCTATATAATGCTGCCTCACCAAGTTCCTCTTCAATTCTTAAAAGCTGATTATACTTTGCAATTCTATCTGTTCTACTTAGAGATCCTGTCTTTATCTGCCCACTATTTACTGCCACAGAAAGATCTGCTATGAAGGTATCCTCAGTTTCGCCTGATCTATGGGAGATAACAGTCCTATACCCTGCCTGGTGAGCTATTCTTATGGTATCTAATGTTTCAGTAAGAGATCCGATCTGGTTAACTTTTACTAAAATAGCATTAGCTATTCCTTTCTCGATTCCTTCAGCTAAAATCTTGGGATTCGTCACAAAAATATCATCACCTACAAGCTGTACCCTTTTTCCTAACTTGTCCGTTAACTTCTTCCAACCATCCCAGTCTTTTTCCGATAAACCATCTTCAATAGACACAATGGGATATTTATCACAGAGATATTCAAGGAATGAAATCATCTCATCAGAAGTTAATTCTTTTCCTTCAGCTTTCAATATGTATTTACCATTCTCATAAAACTCACTTGCAGCAAGGTCTAAAGCTAATGCAACATCTTTTCCAGGCTCAAAACCTGCCTTTTGTATTGCCTCTACAAGTATTGCAAGAGGATCTTCATTCTTCTCGAGGTAAGGAGCAAAACCTCCCTCGTCACCCACATTAGTATTAAGACCTTTACTTTTAAGTATGCTTTTCAGGGTGTGGAATACCTCAACTGCCCATCTTAAAGACTCTTTAAAAGTAGAGGCAAGAGGAACAATCATGTATTCCTGAAAATCTAATGGGTTATCAGCATGTTTTCCACCATTTATTACATTCATAAGAGGAGTAGGAAGTTCTCTAGCTTGAACTCCCCCAAGATAAAGATATAAAGGTACTCCTAAAGATGCAGCAGCAGCTCTCGCCGTTGCGAGAGAAACAGCAAGGATTGCATTGGCTCCAAGTCTTGATTTATTTTCAGTCCCATCAAGCTCAATCATAGTCTTATCCACGGTATATTGATCGAGGGCTTCAAGCCCTATTAGTTCTTGAGCTATAATTTCATTAATATTCTTTACAGCCTGAAGAACCCCTTTCCCCTTATATCTCTTAGGATCATTATCTCTTAATTCAAGAGCTTCTCTACTGCCAGTAGAAGCTCCAGAAGGTACGATTGCTCTACCAACAGAACCATCTTCTAAATATACTTCTGCTTCTACAGTGGGATTTCCTCGTGAATCTAACACTTCTCTTCCACGAACATCTAAAATCGCAGGCATCTTTACACCTCCTGATTTAGCTTTTTNNTTTATCTTTTTAAATGAACTCACAGAAGTATTATAACATTAAAGAAAACTTTATTTTTTAAAATTTCTTTTAAATTTATTTCTATTAAGATAGAATAGAATTAAAACAAAAAAGGTTGAAAAGGAGGTTAAAAATGGAATTCATAGCACCAAGCTGGGAAGAGATTTACAATCTATGTCTTGACCTTTCAGATAGGATAAAACAACAAAAATATGAACCTGAAATAATTGTAGGAATAGCAAGAGGTGGGTGGATCCCCGCAAGGATTCTTTCTGATCTCCTTGGCAACTCTTATACTGCAAACTTAAAAATTGACTTTTACAGAGGAGTCGGAGAAACAAAAGATAGGCCAGTAATAACTCAGACCATCTCCACAATAGTAGAAGGTAAAAAAGTATTAATCACCGATGATGTGGCAGATAGTGGAAAGAGTCTTAAAGTAGCCAAAGAACATCTTGAACAGTGTGGTGCCTCACAAGTGAAGATAGCAACTATTTATTATAAACCTTGGTCTATAATAAAACCTGACTTTTATATAAGTGAAACAGAAGCTTGGATAGTCTTTCCCTGGGAAAGAAAAGAATTTGTACAAAAAATGTACGAAAGTTTAAAATCCAAGGGATTAAGCAAAGAAGAAATCTTAAATGAACTTCTCAAAACAAATCTTCCTAAGGATCTCTTAGAAAGATTTCTTAGAGACATTACAGGAGAAGAATTATAGAAAAAAGCCTTGGCATCCGGCGGGGTAATAATAAACAAGAGATCTAAAGAAATTTTTCTCCTTAAAAAGAAAAACGGTAATTGGGTACTTCCAAAAGGTCATGTTGAAGAAGGTGAAAACCCAGAAGAAACAGCTATCAGAGAAGTAAAAGAAGAGACAGGTTTAAATGTAAAAATAATAGATTATATTGGAAAAACCTATTATTTTGCCCCTGCCACCGAAAAACATCCCGAGGAAGAAAAAACTGTAATATGGTTTCTAATGGAAACTGAGGAAGAGCACATTAAGGTAGAGGAAGATACTTTTTTAGAGGGAAGATTTTTTAATTTCCGTGAAGCATATAATTTTCTTACTTTTGATCAAGAAAGAGAAATTCTAAGAAGAGCATATGATTTATATCTCATAAGAAATAAAGAAAAGAAGCTGCATATTCTAATGTTAACCTGGGAATATCCTCCAAGAATTGTAGGAGGACTTAGTAGACATGTTTATGATTTAAGTAAGCACTTAGCAAAACAAAATATAAAAGTGTCTGTGATAACCTGTGAAGCTCCAGATACACCTTTTGAAGAGCATTTTGACAATTTATCCATATATAGAGTACCTGAAAAATTAATAGATTCTTACAATTTTATCTCTTGGATTTATCTTCTTAATATATCTATGATAGTTAAAGCAATGGAAGTAAACAAAAAAGAGCCTATTGATATTATCCATTCTCATGACTGGCTAACAACTTTCTCGGCTTACACTTTAAAGCATACATTAAAAAAACCTTTAATCTCTACTATCCACGCAACAGAATACGGAAGAAACCAGGGCATTTATACCGATGAGCAAAGATTTATCCACAATGTGGAATGGTGGCTTACTTACGAATCTTGGAAAGTTATTGTATGTAGTCTTAATATGAAAGAAGAAGTAAAACATCTATTTAGTTTACCTGAAGATAAGATAATTGTTCTTCCCAATGGAATTGACACTGAAAACTTAAGAACAACTATTGATGTTGAAGAACTAAGAAAGATCTACGCTCCTAATGGAGAGAAAATTATCCTATTTATTGGACGCATGCATCCTCAAAAAGGTGCTGAATATCTTCTAAGAAGTATTCCTATTGTTCTTACAAAAATTTCAAAATGTAAAATTTATATTTGTGGGAACAGGTCCTCAACTCAACAGCCTAATAGAAGAGTCTAAATACTTAGGTATAAATGAGAGAGTTATTTTTACAGGTTTTATAGATGACAACCTAAGAAATGCCCTATTAAATATTGCAGATATATGTGTATTCCCCAGTATTTATGAGCCTTTTGGAATAGTAGCTTTAGAAGCTATGGCTCTTGGAAAGCCTGTAATAGCAAGTAACCTTGGAGGATTTGCTGAGATAATCGAGGACGGAAAAGATGGTATTCTTTTTGAACCTAGAAATGTCCAAAATCTAGCAGAGAAGATAATCTGGGCTTTGACAAATGAGGATCATATTCAAATTATCAAAAATAATGCCATAAAAAAAGTGAAAGAAAAATACCTCTGGGAGAAAATAGCTGAAGAGACTAAAAATCTATATTTTAAAGTCTATACAGAATATTTAAAAACCGATTGGTAAAGGGGGTATTATTTAATGAGAGCTGTAATAATGGCTGGAGGTGAAGGGACGAGATTAAGACCCCTTACCCTAACTCGCCCTAAACCAATGACTTATATTGTAGGAAAACCCATAATGGAACATATAATTAACCTTCTTTCTGAACAAGGATTTAGAAAGTTAACAGCCACTCTCTATTATCTTCCCGAAATAATACAAGAATATTTCGATGATGGTTCAAATTGGAATGTAAACTTAGACTACTCCATAGAAGAATCCCCCTTAGGAACAGCAGGAAGTGTAAAATATGCCTTAAAAAATAAACCTAAAGATCGCATATTAATAATAAGTGGTGATGCTCTTACTGATTTTAATCTTAGAGAAGCCATAAAATTCCATGAAGAAAATGGAGCTTTAGTTACCATTGTATTAACCAGTGTAGAAAACCCATTAGAGTATGGAGTAGTGATAACAAAGGAAGATGGAAAGATAATAAAATTCCTTGAAAAACCAAGCTGGGGAGAGGTTTTTAGTGACAGTGTAAACACAGGAATATATATTCTTGAACCAGAGGTTTTAGACTATATCCCAGATAACCAACCCTTCGACTTCAGTAAAGATCTATTTCCAATGCTCCTTGAAAAAAACGCCCCCCTATATGGATACCTGGCACAAGGATATTGGTGTGATATTGGAAATTTAGAACAGTTTTTACAAGCTAACTTTGACGCTTTGAATAAAAAAGTAAAAATCAAAATCCCAGGAAGAGAGATTTTACCTGGCATTTATACCAATGAAGAGGTGGAAATTGCCACCTCAGCTTTTATAAGACCTCCAGTATATATAGGACAATTTACTAAAATCAGTAACAATACTACCATATTAGGACCTACCGTTATTGGGGATTCCGTTTACATAGACAATGAATCAAAACTACAAAGATGTGTAATCTTTAACAATACTTATATAGGTAAAAAGGTTACAATTTATTCCTCTATAATAGGAAGCAAATGCAATATTAAAAACTCTACTAAGATCGAAGAGGGAGTTACCATTGGCGACAATACCAACATTGGAGAAAGAGTATTTATAAACAGTAGGGTAAAAATATGGCCTAATAAAGTCATTGAAACGGGGACTATTGTAAATACTAGCATAATATGGGGTAGCCAATGGAAGAAAACTCTATTTGGATATAGAGGAATTTCAGGCAAGATAAACATAGATATAACGCCAGAGATCGCTACTAAGATTGGTGCTGCCTTTGGAACTATACTTCCTAAAAATTCCTTTGTAGTAATGAGTAGAGACGAAAAGCCTGCTTGCAGAATGATAAAGAGAGCAATTCTCACAGGAATATTATCTACTGGAGTTAACGTCTTCGACATTAGGACCCTACCTATCCCTGTATCTAGATATTCCATAGAAAATCTACATGCTGTTGCTGGAGTACATATAAGGATATCCCCTTATAATTCTGAAAAGATACTAATTGAGTTTTTAGATAAAAAAGGCACAAACATTGACAAAAATACTGAGAGAAAAATAGAGAATATCTTTTTCCGTGAAGATTTTCGAAGAACTTATGCCGAAGATATAGGAGTCATAAGGTTTCCTCCTCACATAATCGAATACTATGTGGAAGGATTACTTAACAAAATAGATTCCTCTCTAATTAGAAAAAGAAAATTTAAAATTGTAATAGATTACCAAGGTAATAGTACATCTCTATTTCTACCAAATATCTTTTCGAGACTCGGGATAGAAAATATAGCACTAAACTTATATGGAGAAGAAACCAAAAAACTTCTAATCCCTGAAGAAGAGGTATTAAAAATAACTCAATCAGTAAGAGCTGATTTTGGAATGGTAATTGACAACGATAGCGAAAGTTTTTCTCTGATAACTAACGAGGGCAAAGTTATATCAAAAGATGACTTAATTGCAGTAATGACCTATCTTGTTCTCAAAAGAGATCCTAAAGCTCAAATCGTAATACCAGTAACTATTTCAAAATCAGTAGAAAAAATAGCTGAAAATTTAGGAGGAAGTATAATACGTAGTAAAACGGCCCCGGCAGAAATAACAAAAACCATATTGAGATCTGAAGCAAAATTTGGTGCAAGTGAAGATGGATTTATCTTCCCCGAATTCCAATTGTCCTTTGACGGTATTTTTGCCTTGATAAAATTTTTAGAATTATCTTCTATAGTCAATGTGCCCATAACTGAAATTGTTGAGAGTATGCCCAGATACTACAAAGTAAGTAGTATAGTAGATTGTTTTTGGGAAAATAAAGGTAAAATAATGAGAAAGCTTATAGAAAGATTCGCCGAAAAACAAATTGAATATATCGATGGAATAAAAATATATTTTGACCATTCTTGGGTATTAATTTTACCGCACCCGGAGGACTCTTCTTTTGTGGTCTATGCAGAATCACCTACTCTTAAAGAATCACAGGATTTATTAGAAGAATTTACAAATATTATTAAAGAACTTAATCTTACTTTAAACTAATTTTAACTTGACATTAAAATATCTAAACTTATCATAAACTAAGGAGAAATTTTTTTAAAGGGTAGGTTGAAAAATGCAAAATCTACTCTGGATTGTCCCCCATCTCAGGTGTCATTGGCTTTATAGTAGCCTATATTATTGCTCGTGGTATCCTGAAAGAAGAAGAAGGACCAGAGGAAATAAGAAAAATCATGAAAGCAATACAGCAAGGCGCAGATGCATTTCTAAACCGCGAAATTAAAACTGTAGCAATTTTTGTTATCCTTTTTGGAATCTTTATGGCTATAGTTTTACAACCTCTTTTAGGCCTCTCCTTTGTTATAGGTGCTTCTTTCTCAATGCTTACAGGATACATTGGTATGAAAATAGCCACAAGAGCCAATGGTAGAACCACTTATGCAGCAGCCAAATACGGTCCTGGAAAAGCATTAGACATTGCTTTCTCCGGCGGATCTGTTATGGGACTTATGGAAGCAAGTTTAGGAATCTTTGGATCAAGCCTGATTTATCTGATTCTTAGCAGATTCATGCCAGATCCAAGATTAAAACTTGAAATTATCAGTGGATATGCATTAGGAGCAAGCTTCATTGCTCTCTTTGCCCGTGTGGGTGGTGGAATTTATACTAAAGCTGCCGATGTAGGAGCAGACTTAGTAGGTAAAGTAGAAGCAGGAATCCCTGAGGATGACCCAAGGAATCCCGCAGTTATAGCAGATAATGTAGGCGATAACGTGGGAGACGTGGCAGGAATGGGAGCAGACTTATATGAATCTTATGTAGGAGCAATCCATGCAGGAGCAGTGCTGGGATTTGCATATATGGACTTAAAAGGACTATTATTCCCATTCCTTTTAGCAGTGATAGGTTTATATTCATCCATAATTGGTATAATATTCACAAAAGTTTATGCATCAAGAAAGAACGCAGATCCAGCTAGCGCGTTAAGAAATGGGACTTTTCTTGCCGCAGGAATAACCATAATTGGATCTTACTTCCTCTCTCAAAGTTTAGTAGGGAACCTAGGACCTTTCTGGGCATCTCTCATAGGTGTCCTTGCAGGAATTGGAGTAGGATTAATAAGTGAGTACTATACTTCTAATAAACCCATAGAGAGAATAGCTTATGCAAGTACTACAGGACCAGCCACAAACATCATAACTGGACTTGCTGTTGGAATGGAAAGTACATTCTTGACTATAATTGTCCTTGCAATTGGAACTTACCTCGCTTACCTTGCCAATGGTATGTGGGGAATAGCAATAGCTGGTGTTGGAATGCTTGCAACCTTAGGTATTACTCTGTCTGTAGACGCTTATGGCCCTATTGCAGATAATGCATCAGGTATAGCTGAGATGGCCCATCAAGGAGAAAAAGTAAGAGAAATAACAAGTTCTCTTGATGCTTATGGAAACACAACAGCAGCAATGGGAAAGGGCTTTGCAATTGGATCAGCAATACTTACAGCTCTATCCCTATTTGCTGCATTTAAAGAGTGGGCAGGAATAAACTATATTGATGTATCAAAGGCAAGTGTCCTTGCAGGTGCGCTTATAGGAGGAATGTTACCATTCCTATTCTCATCCTTGGCATTAAGAGCTGTAGGAGAAGCTGCAACTCACATGGTAGAAGAGGTAAGAAGACAATTCAGAGAAATTAAAGGTTTACTAGAAGGAAAAGCAGAACCAGATTATGCAAGATGTGTTGATATAAGTACAAGAGGAGCCTTAAAAGCAATGGTTCTACCAAGCTTAATCATGATCCTCTCTCCATTCATAATTGCTTTCCTTCTAGGAAAAGAAGCTCTTGGTGGAATGCTAACCGGTGCAACCATATCAGGTGGTCTTCTTGCTATATTTATGGCAAATTCCGGTGGAGCATGGGACAATGCTAAAAAACTCATAGAACATGGCAAATTTGGTGGAAAAGGATCCGATGCTCACAAAGCAGCAGTAGTAGGAGACACAGTAGGAGATCCATTTAAAGACACAGCTGGTCCTTCTATCAACATCTTGATTAAGCTCATGGCTGTTATCTCCTTAGTTTTCTTACCTATTTTCTTCCATTAGACCAAAATATAATTGAAAGGTGAGGGATTTTTATAGTCCCTCACCTTTTTTTATTTTTTTAAGAAAATTGTAAAGCTTGACATAGGACCTGTTTGTAATATACTTAACCTAAGTTAACAGCATTTAAATATTGGAAGGAGGGATAATTTGTTTAAGAAACTTCCATCATTGATAAATTTTCCACAAATGGAAGAAGAGATCCTAAAATTCTGGAAAGACAACGATACCTTTAAAAAGTCTTTAGAGATAAGAAAGGGTTCTCCAAGATTTAACTTTTACGAAGGCCCCCCAACTGCCAATGGAAAACCCCATGCTGGACACGTTTTACCCAGAATATACAAAGATCTTTTCCCTCGATACAAAACCATGAGAGGGTATTACGTACCAAGAAAAGCAGGATGGGATACTCACGGCTTACCTGTAGAATTAGAAGTAGAGAAAGAACTTGGACTTAATAGTAAACAGGATATAGAAAAGTACGGTATAGAGGAATTTAACAAAAAATGCAAAGAAAGCGTATTTAGATATGAGAAAGAATGGAGAAGATTTACAGAAAGAATCGGATTTTGGATAGATATGGACAATCCCTACATTACTCTAAGTAATGATTATATTGAATCTGTTTGGTGGCTTCTTAAAAAAATATGGGAAAAAGGTTTATTGTATAAAGGTTATAAAATTGTACCATGGTGCCCGAGATGTGAAACAGCTCTCTCGGATCACGAAGTAGCTCAAGGCTACAAAGAGACAGAAGATCCATCAATTTTTGTAAAGTTCAAAATTAGAAATCAGGAAAACACATACTTCCTTGCATGGACTACTACTCCATGGACTCTGATCTCTAATGTAGCTCTCGCAGTACACCCTGATGAAGATTACGTAAAAATTAAATACTCTGATGAATACTATATCCTTGCAGAAAAAAGATTACCACACGTATTTGAAGAAGGAAGCTATGAAATAATAGAGAAGAAAAAAGGAAAAGAGCTTGAAAAAACCTATTATGAGCCTTTATTTAGTTTTATCCCTGTAGATAAGGATGCCTATTACGTAGTCTTAGGAGATTTTGTCACGTTAGAAGATGGTACAGGAATAGTACACATTGCTCCGGCCTTTGGAGATGAAGACTTTCAGTTAGGCAAGAAATATGATCTTCCCTTCCTACAACCAGTAGACCAAAACGGGAAATTTATCAAGGATATAACACCTTGGGCAGGAATGTTCATAAAGAATGCAGATCCTTTAATTATTCAAAACTTACAAGAGAGAAATCTTCTATTCAAAGCAGAAAAATATCTTCATAGCTATCCTTTCTGTTGGAGATGTGATACTCCTCTTATATATTATGCAAGAGCATCTTGGTATATTAAAACCACAGCCGTAAAAGAAGATTTGATCAATAACAATAGAAAAATAAACTGGTACCCAGAGCATATAAAAGAAGGAAGATTTGGTAATTGGCTTGCTAATAACATTGATTGGGCTTTATCAAGAGAGAGATATTGGGGGACTCCTCTTCCTATATGGGTATGTGATTCTTGTGGACATCAAGAATGTATTGGAAGTTTTAAAGAATTAGGCATTACAGACACTAAAAATTTTGATCCTCACAAACCCTATATAGATCAAATTACTCTTAAATGCCCTAAATGTGGCGGAACAATGCATAGAGTACCTGAGGTTATTGATTGCTGGTTTGATTCAGGAGCAATGCCTGTAGCTCAATGGCATTATCCCTTCGAAAACGAAGAAGAATTTAAAGCTTCTTTCCCTGCAGACTTTATATGTGAAGCTATAGACCAGACCAGGGGATGGTTTTATAGCTTACTTGCTATATCGACTCTTGTGTTTAACGAACCTGCTTATAAAAACGTTCTTGTCACAGAACTGGTCCTTGATGAAAAAGGACGAAAAAATAGAGCAAACACAAAGGAAACGTAGTAGACCCATGGCTAATATTAAATAAATACGGGGCTGATGCTCTCCGATGGTATATCTTCACCGTAAGCCCTCCATGGGTACCGTTAAGGTTTGCTCCTGATGCCGTAAATGAAGCTTTAAAGAAGTTTTTGTTAACCTTATGGAATACTGTATCATTTTTCTCTATTTATGCTGAAATTGATGGGTATGATCCTAATCAATACTCTGTCTCCCTAAAAGGAACTTGAAGATCTATCTGACAAGTGGATAATCTCCCGCTTAAACTCTCTAATTGCTAAAGTAAAAAATGATATGGAAAATTTCAATGCAACTCAAGCAGCAAGAGCAATTCAATCTTTTGTTATTGATGATCTCAGTAATTGGTACATTCGTTTGAATAGAGAAAGATTTTGGAAATCTGAAAAAGATAAAGACAAATGGGCTGCTTATACTGTTACATACACCGTTATAAAAGAACTTACTAAGTTAATAGCTCCATTTATACCATTCACAGCCGAAAAGATTTATCAAGAAGTAATAAGAGTAGCAGAGAAAAACTCTCCTGAAAGTGTCCACTTATGTGATTATCCTAATGAAATAAATGAGCTAATTGACACTACCTTAGAAGAAAACATGGAAATAATAAGAGAAATCGTAACTGCAGGAAGAATGCTAAGAAATCAAGCCAATATAAAGATAAGACAACCACTTTCTAGACTTTGGATTAAAGTTGATCCTAGAATTGAAAAAGATATTGAACTTCTTAAAAAATATGTACAACAAGAACTAAATATTGAAGAGATAATAATAGGAACCCCTGAAAATAGAGATGGTATTATCCATCACAAAGAAGAATTTTTTGAAATTGCTCTTGACACAAGCCTAAGTGAAGAATTACTAAATAAGGGAATCTTAAGAGAGCTGGAGCACAAAGTTCAAATGTTAAGAAAAGAAGCAAAATTAGATTACACTGATAGGATAAAATTCTATTACAAAGGATCCGACAGAATAAAGAATATAATAGAAAATAACAAAGAAGAATTTGCAGAAGAAATATTAGCTGTAGACATAAAAGAAGGTAATATACCTGAGTCAGCCTATAAGAAGAATATCAAGGTATACGACGAAGAAATAACAGTAGGTTTTGAAAAGGCATAGATATGCGTAGGGGGTGATAGGTTCATGTTTAATAAAAGAAGGCTAAACCTGATAACAATTATACTAATAACATTACTACTTTTATCTTTCTCATTTTCTAAAACCTTTCCTATTATTTTAAAAGACGACTTAGGAAGAACCATAGCTATAAAAAAATATCCAGAAAGAATTATATCCCTTGCTCCGTCTTCTACTGAAATTCTATTTGCAATAGGGGCAGGAGATAAAATCGTTGGAGTCACAGATTATTGCAATTATCCTAAAGAAGCTTTAGCTAAGGAAAAAGTAGGAGGATTTAGCAATCCTAACGTAGAAAAGATAATTTCTTTAAATCCAGACCTCATTGTTCTTTATAAGAGTTTCCCCAAAGAAATATTCAACCAGCTTGAAAAGAATCTACCTAATACAAACTTCATTGTATTAGACCCAAAAACCTATGAAGATGTAATGAAAGATATAAACCTTTTAGGAAAAGCTTTAGGAAAAGAAGATGAAGCAAGAAAAGTCTACAACAATATGCTCAAAACTTGGCTAGAAATACAGAAAAAGACCATATCTATAAGAAAATCTCCCAAAGTTCTATTCCTTGTATGGAATGATCCATTTATATCTGTCTCTCCATCTACCTTCTTAGGTGATCTTCTTAGAAAAATTAAGGCTATTAATATTGTTGAAAATAAGGAGCCAGAATATCCTGTATTGAGCGTAGAGTTCATTGTTGCCAAAAATCCCGACATAATAATTATAGGAGAAATGTCAGGTATATCCATAAATTCCATATTAAACCACCCTCTCTTAAAGGAAACCAATGCTGTTAAAAATAAACGAGTTTATACAATAAACGATGATCTTGTGTTTAGACCAGGACCAAGACTTGCAGACGGTCTAAAAGAGCTCTTTAAGTTGATTTATCCTGAGATAAATTAATGAGGTTAAAAATTTCTCTCTTACTTATCTTTTTAATTGTCTTAACACTTTTCTCGATCTATACCGGAGAAACTAAAGATATTCCAGAAGAAGTCCGGGGAAAAATAATAAGAAATATAAGAATTCCCCGGACTCTTCTTTCCATATTTGTAGGAGGAAATCTAAGCCTTGCTGGTGCGATTCTGCAAAGTTTCTTTCATAATCCTCTTGCAGAGCCTCATGTGATTGGACTTTCCTCAGGTGCTCTTTTAGGAGCAACTTTGTACTTTATTCTTTCCGGAAGCACATGGGATATTGACCCATTAATAACACCATGGTTTGCCATTGCAGGATCTCTGATAGTACTTATACTGCTCATTATTTTAAATAGAAAATTTCAGTCATCTTATACACTAATCCTTTTAGGAGTTTCCCTAAATTCTCTGCTTTCGTCCATTATTGCCCTTATAATGTTTCTCAAACAAAAAACCTTTCAAGGAGTTTATTTCTGGCTTCTTGGAGGCTTCAATGGTAAAACATGGGATCACTTTTATTTATTAATTTCTTATTCTATTCTTGGCATTATTTGGGCTTTCATATGGAGAAATAAATTTAATTTGCTTTTTCTTAGCGAAGAAGAAATATACAGTCTCGGTTTCTCTCTAAGAAAATATCAACCCCTCATAATAATATTGCTCTCCCTTCTCATATCTCCATCAGTAGCAGTATCAGGAAGTATCGGCTTTGTTGGGCTCATAGCACCCCATTTAATGAGAACCTGGGAAACTGCCAACTACAAATGGTTAATCCCATCAAGTTTTCTTGCCGGAGCAAATTTACTTCTTGCTTCAGACATTTTATCAAGGATACTTTTTTATCCTACAGAGATTCCTGTAGGAATCATTACCTCCTTTTTAGGAGTACCATTTTTTGTTTATCTACTTCTTAGAAAACGATGATAAAATTTATAAATGTCTTTGCAGGTTACAAAAACAAGACAGTTATAAAAGATTTTTATTGGGAAACCCCTAAAACTGGTTTTATAGGGATCATAGGTCCTAATGGCTCTGGAAAGACCACTTTATTTAGACTATTGATCAAATATATAGAGCCTATCCAAGGAGATATATTAATAGAAGATAAAAACCTAAAATCCATAGGCCAAGAAGAAATAGGGAAAAAAATAGCTTTATTACCCCAAAAACCTTTCTTTGAGGGAAATCTCACAGTAGAAGAATATGTATCTCTCGGAAGATATCCTCATCATCCCCATTGGAGACCTTTGAGTAAAGAAGATATCAACAAAATTAATGAGAGTCTAAATATTACAGATACAATGCATCTTAGGAAGAAAAAATTAGTAGAACTTTCTGGTGGAGAACAACAAAGAGTGTTACTTGCAAGAGTCCTAGCTCAAAACCCCTCTATTTTACTTCTCGATGAGCCTACTAATAACTTAGATCCATATTACCAGATATATTTTTTAGATTTTGCTAAAACACTCAGTTCAAAAATTCTTGTGCTTTCAAGTCTTCATGATATAAATATGGCCTCTGCCTATTCGGACTATATTCTTGTAATAAAAAATGGAAAAATAATATCTTATGGGGAGCCCATTAAAGTCCTTTCACCTGATCTTTTGGAAAATGTATTCCAAGTAAAATACAAAGAAATTAAATTAAATGAAAAAAAATTCTTTGTTCCAATAAATATTACCAATCAGGAAGACTAATCTTTGAAAGTCTTCTGTCAATAAACCAGATTCTTATAATAAGAGCAAATATAGCTCCTAAGATAATATTTGAAAAGGTTAGAAGATAATAGAAGAATGAGATTATTAAAAATATCTTTGTCTCGTTCTTTTTGGAGGAATATATAAAATGCTTGCTTAAAGTTATCTCACCTTTAACACTTCCTGGGTATTCTCTATAGGTCCATATATTACTTATGTAACCAGGAATATCCAGGAAGAAAAAATATAGTGCCATAGTAAATCCTGCGATGATCTCGTACACATCTTTACTAAACCCATAATATTTTGTAAGTACCCATACAAAAAGTAAATACAATATCAATACAATATTTAAAATCCAAAAGCCAAAACTCCTTTTGGGTTTCTCAATTTTCTTTTCCTCTTGCTTTCGCCACGGAGGAACAATCTCTTCATTTCCCTCTACTTTTATATATTTTTTAGCATCCTCCTGATAATATAATTCTTCCTTTCTCTCTAAATATTGCCTAAGGAATATGAAGCAAATTATAACTATGGGAATAAACCAAGGTTGGTATATCAACCCCATCTTCTATACCTCCTTATATCCTATAGACTTCATTTTAATGATTACTTCTTTTGGATTCTCTGAGGTAAATACTGTATTTCCACTAATTAGAATATTTGCTCCTGCTTCCACCACCAGAGGAGCAGTATTAAGATCTATACCTCCATCTACCATAATATCAAGATCAATTCCCTCCTTTAAAGCCATCTCCCTAAGAGTCCTTATCTTTCTCAGGCAAAACGGTAAAAATTCTTGTCCTCCATAACCCGGATTTACAGTCATTATCAATACCATATCTACCTCACCTAAAAGATACTCTATGGTATTTAAAGGTGTTGCAGGGTTTAAAGTAATAAAAGGACGAACCCCATGATCTCTTATATATTTTAAAAGCCTTTGAGGATGATATGTAGCTTCTATATGAAAACCAAGATGATTAGCACCAGCGTCCATAAACATATCAACAAAGTTCTCTGGTCTTTCTACCATTAAGTGTACATTTAAAGAAATATCATATTTACTTCTCAAAGCCCTCACTAAGGCAGGACCATAACTTAAATTGGGAACAAAATGTCCATCCATAACATCAATATGGATTGCATCAGCTAGATCTTTTACAAGCTCTATCGATTTTTCCATGTTAAGAAGATCTGCCGAAAGAATCGATGGAAAAACTTTTATATTCATCTTACTGGCCCCCCGTATAGATCTCTGTAGTAGAAGAAGTGAAAGTTTGCTCTTGCGATACATAGGAATAAAGAACAATACTTGCACCTTTTTCTATAAAGAAGTCAGACTCGGGTATCTGCCTCACAATATATCCATTTTCTCCGTTAACAACTTCCACCCTTAATCCTAACTTCTCTAGAATATTTCTTGCTTCTCCTGTATCCTTCTGTATTACATTAGGTATCTTAACAATTTGAGGCATATTTATCCACAAAGATATTATGCTTCCAGAAGGTATCTTAGTATTTAGTGGATTTTGATCGAGAATCACTAATGGATCTTTATTTTTATCGATTAGCACTCCTTCTATAACAACCTTAAAGTTGTTTTTAGCTAAAATGTCTGTAGCTTCTTTTAGATCTTTACCACGAACATCAGGAGGAAAAACTAAGTCAGGACTATTATTTATTGTCTTCTGAAAAAAGAAGATCACAAGACCTAAGATAATAAGATTTATAAAAATAAGTCCATAAAGGATTAATTCCTTTATGGAAAGTTTTCTAAATATATTCCATCTTTTCACTTTAATTCCCCCTTACTTTTTAAATATAAAGCCCTAAGTTGTCCACATCCTGCTTTTATTCTACTACCATAAGAAATTCTCAAAGTAACGTTTATACCAGCATCGGAAAGTATTTTTTTAAATTTAAATATGTCTTTTAAATCTGATGTCTCCCAAGGATATTCTGGAACCTTATTCCAGGGAATAAGATTAACATGAACAGGTTTATTTTTTAAAAGCCCTGCTAATTCTATCGCATGCTCTTCTCTATCATTGAAGTTCTTTATCAAAACATATTCAAAAGTTACCCTTCTTCCTGTCTTCTCAGCATAATAAAAAGCACTTTCTAAAAGTTTCTCAATAGGATATTCTTTATTTATTGGTATGATCTTACTTCTCAACTCATTATTCGGAGCATGAAGAGATATGGCAAGCCTTACCTTCAAATCTTCCTCTCCCAATTGATATATCTTGGGAACTATTCCAATAGTAGACAAGGTTATATGCTTAGAACCTATATTAAGTCCCCATTCCCTGTTTATAATCCTTATAGATTTAACAACATTATCATAATTTAAAAGAGGTTCTCCCATACCCATGTAAACCACATTAGAGATTCTATCTCCTTTTTCGAATAATTCCTTCTGAATTAAAATTATTTGTCCTACGATCTCATGAGTGTTTAAGTTTCTCCTTAAACCAACAAGGCCTGTAGCACAAAATTTACACCCTATGGCACAACCCACTTGAACAGAAACGCAAACAGTATTTCTATTTTTATGAGAAATAAGTACTGTCTCAATATTCTCACCATCTTCAAGTTCCAACAGATATTTCTTGGTATTTCCTTCTCCGGTAATCTTGACAACTTTAGGAATATCGAAGGAAAAATATTCTGCAATTTTTTGCCTTAACCCTTTAGGAAGATTTGTCATGCTTGAAGGATTCAGAATTAGCTTCTTATAAACCCAATCAAAAATTTGATCAGCCCTGTAGGATGGCTCACCCCATCCCCTTAAAATATCCCTTATTTCATCTATATCAAAGGATAGTATGTTATTCACGACCTATTAAACTGATAAAAAATCCATCAGTCTTATACTTATATGGAATTACCCTCATTATACCAGGGAATTTTTCTCCTTTGTAAAAAAAATCAATTAATTTGAATTCAGGATTCCTTTCCAAAAAATACAATACTACATTTTCATTTTCGTGCCACGTAATTGTACAAGTACTGTACACCATCCTTCCACCTTTTTTAAGTAATTTTCCTGCTCTTTCAAGCATCTTTATCTGCATCTCAGACAATTTATAGATATCTTCTCTCTTTAACCTCCATTTAATCTCTGGTTTATGACTTATCACTCCCAAACCAGAACATGGAGCATCCAAAAGCACCCTATCAAAAGTTCCATTTAAAGAATCTGGTAAGTTTAAAACATCCTCAGCTAAAGTCTCAATTATTGAAATTCCAAGCCTTTTAGCATTTTCTTCTACTAGTTTTACTCTGTTTTTATTAATATCTACCGAAACAATCTTACCCTTATTATTCATTAACTCCGCAAGATGAGTACTTTTAAGACCTGGAGCAGAACATAAATCGATTACTCTACTTCCTGGCTCTGGATTTAAAATCAGTGCAGGCAACATGGAAGCTTCACTCTGAATTACAAAATAACCATTATGGAATAAATCAGATTTCTCAAAATCAAATCCATCTTCAATTAAGAGAGCTTGGGTTACCAAATTCCCGTCCTTAAATTTTATACCTCTTTCCTTTAGTTTCTCCTTTAAATCCTCTACCGATATCTTCAAAGTATTAACTCTTATGGCGATATTGTGAGCTTTATTTAACCATCCTAAAATTTTTACAGCCTCACCTTTTCCTATATAATCCTGCCATTCCTCAAAGATAAATTCTGGAATTGCATATCGTATATGGAAGGGAATTAAATTCAAATCTAAGTTATTTCTTTCTTTCACCATTCTTCTTGAAACTGCATTTATTAACTTTGCTTCCTTCGGAACCTTCCTTTTGGCTATTTCTACAATTTCATTTACAGCAATAGGCAAAATAGTATCTTTTAAGAAATATATGTGATAAGCAACTAATCTTAAGAGAATCCTACCAAAAAGACTAAGATTATCCCTCTTTACAAATCTTGACCAAATATAATCAAGAGTAGTTTTCCATCGGGTTACACCATAAACAAGCTCTGTGATAAAGTGTTTCTCTTTTAATGATAAATTATAAGAGGGAAGCCTACTTCTCAAAAGGAGATTTAAATAAGCTTCCCTCTTCTCAAGATCATATAAAATTTCAGCAGCCTTTAATCTTACCTCCATTTAGTCCCTTCTTCTCATATTCGCAAGAACTATCAGACGGAGTAAGTTCAATAATGCCGTAAGAGCAGCAGCAAGGTAAGTAAGTGCAGCTGCATTCAGTACTTTTTTTACTCCCTCAGCTTCTTTTTGAGTTACAAGTCCAAGAGACAATAAAACTTCTTGAGCTCTCTTGCTAGCATTTATCTCTACGGGAAGGGTTATTAAATAAAACAATACTGCCAACGAAAAGGCTAATATACCTATATTCATTAAGCTAGGGCTTCCAAAAATAAAACCTAAGAAAAAGAGTGGAAAAGCAAGATTTGTTCCAATATTAGCTACGGGAACTAAAGATGATCTAAGAGCTAAAGCATAATATCCTGTAGCATGTTGTATGGCATGTCCAATTTCATGAGCAGCAACCCCAAGAGCCGCAACAGAAGGTTCTGAATAGACAGGTTCCGAGAGTCTTAAAACTTTTGTGGTAGGATCATAATGATCAGTTAAAGTTCCAGGAACAGGTTCTATTTTCACATCATTTAGCCCTACACTTTTGAGAATAATCTCTGCAGCCTCTCTTCCAGTAAGCCTACGAGAGTTTGGTATCTCAGAATAATATAGAAAAGTTGATCTTACTTTCATACTCGCATATATGGAAAGAATTAGAGCAGGCAAAAGCAAGATATAAGTAGGATCCCATAAAAAGAACATCAACACTCACCTCCTCATATTGTTTATTTATTCGAATCTCTCTCCTATATTTAGACGGTATCCATTCATAAATTCCAAGAAATTCATTTTCTTTTTACCTTCAGGTTGAAGCTCAAGAAGCCATAATATTCCATTCTCCACTTTAACTCCAATACCTTTCTTCCTGTCTTGTTCAATTATTGTACCATTTATTACATCCTCGTCAAAAAATCTTTTCTCAAAATTAGCTTTAAATACTTTTAAAATCTTACCCCTAAAAAAGGTCATAGCTCCTGGCTCAGGAGAGAGAGCTCTTATTTGGCAACATATTTTTTCTCCATCCATATTCCAATTTATTATTTCCTCTTCTTTTGTCAATTTGGGTGCATAGGATGCTAAAGATTCATCCTGAGGTACTGGAATAAGTTTTCCTTCCTTGATAAGAGGTAAAACCTCAAGTAGCAAGTCCGCTCCTAAATTAGCAAGTTTTATAGAAAGAGTTCCCTTATCATCATCAGGAAGTATAGGAATTTTTTTTATAGCATAAACAGGGCCAGTATCAAGCCCCTTTTCCATCTTCATTATAGATACCCCTGTTTCCTTCTCACAATTCATTAGTGCTCTCTCTATAGGTGCTGCCCCTCTATATTTAGGAAGAATTGAAGCATGAACATTTATTCCTCCGTAAGGAGGAATATTCAAAATATCCTCAGGAATTATTTTTCCATATGAGGCTACAATTAAAGCATCAGGTTTCAAGTCTTTAATAATATTAAAAAACTCTATATTTCCCTTAAGTTTTTCTGGTTGATAAACCGTAATACCTTTATTAATAGCAAATTGCTTCACTGGAGATGGTAATATCTTTTTACCTCTCCCCTTTGGTTTATCAGGTTGAGTCACTATTCCAATTATATTAAGATGATCATAAATTTTTTCTAAAATTATCCTTGAAAACTCAGGCGTTCCAAAGTATATAACTCTCATTTTTCCTCCGTCTTAAGAGGTTCTTCTACAGCCCTATCAAGTATTAACATACCATCAAGATGGTCAACCTCATGCTGAACCACTCTAGCAAGAAGCCCCTTTGCTCTATACTTTTTGGTTCTACCATCTAGATCTTGAGCCTTAAAAACTATCCTTTCAGCCCTTTTTACAGGTACTTCAACTCCAGGTACGCTCAAGCATCCTTCATAGTCTAATTCCTCACCAGACATCTCGATAATCTCTGGATTGATCAGGACAATAGGATTATCTTCGTAATCCACAACAATAATTCTTAAACTTTCCCCAACTTGAGGGGCTGCAAGCCCAACACCATTACAAAATTTCATCGTTTCTATCATATCTCTTGCCAACTCTTTAACTTTCTCATCAATTTTTTCTACCTTCTTGGCTTTAGTTTTTAGAATTGGATCTCCCACTTTTCTTATTTCTCTGATCATGTTCAGTCACCTCATGTTATTATTTCTCTCATATCTATATTAATTATAAATTTCAAATTTGAAAATGGACTTCTATTTTCCTCACATACCTTTTTCAAAAAATCGCTATTTATTAAGTTCTCATTATCTTTTATTATAATCTGATATCTATATTTGTCTCTAACAAAATATGGAAAATATGGTGCAGGACCAAGAATAGCCAGATCCTTAAACTCCTCTTTTATCTTACTAACAATCCTACCTCCCTCATCTAATATCTCTTTCTCATCTATATCTTCAAGAAGTATCTGATGAATTTTTGAGAAAGGAGGATAATTCAGAGATTTTCTATTTAATAACTCTCTATTTAGGAAATTTCCAAAAGAGTTAATTTTCAAAGCTCTTACAACATAGTGAGAAGGATTGTAAGTCCTAATTATCATCTCCCTTCCCTTATAAATACCAATTATTCTCTTTATCATATTAAAAGTCTTTTCAGGACTTGCAAAGTCTGGAATATGTAGAAAATTATCTAAATTGTATATAATCAAAAGCCCAATCTTCTCATCATCAAGCCATGGTTCTATAAGTCTTGTACCTACCACAATATCTGCCCCATAAATTATAGTTTCATCTTGTAACTCCACTTCACTATCAATCCTTAGTACCTTTGCCCTATCATACAAATTAACAAGGTAACGATAAAGTTTTTCAGTACCGATACCACCATATACAAAACTATAACCCTCACACACTGGACACCTTTGAGGAGGCAACATTTCAAAACCACAATAATGACATTTCATGATTTTCTCCTCTAAATGGTATACAAGAGAAGACTTACAGTGAGGACACATAAATATATAACCACAATCTTGGCATTGGATATAGGGAGAATATCCAAGTCTATTTAGTAAAATAAAAACCTTTCTTCTATTTCTCAAATTTTCCTCAATCTTTCTTAAGGAATAAAAATCAAGAATTTCTTGTGTCTTATCTTTTCTCAAATCAATCACAGTAATCTGAGGCCTGTAAAAAAGAGGCTTTCTATAAAGTTCCATCTCTCTATATATGGTTCTATAAAATGAAACTATAGAAGGCGAGCTACTACCTAATACAACAGGTATACCTTCCAATTCTCCTCTTTTTAAGGCTACCACTACACTATCATATCTAGGCTCTTTCTCACGCATATTATAAAACTCGTTCTCCTCCTGATCTACAATTATTACTCCAAGATCCTTAAAAAGGTAAAAATAAACCTTTGCTTGTGCTTAAAACTACGGCCTGTTCGGTAGTAGCAACTTTAAAAACGGAATAAGACTGTGCTTCTGTAAGAAAACTATGATAGAAATATATCGAAAATGGTACATATTGAGAAAGAAAATCTCCAAATTGAATTAAACTTTTTATAGTAGGAAATACAAAAAGTATACTCTTCCCTCTTTGATAAAAATGTTTCATTATTTCAAAGTATGTTTTCCATCGTTCATCTCTTGATTCAATAAATAAAAGAATGGGCTTTTTCATTAAATCTAATATCTTTTTATCTATAGTAAAACTTCCCCAAGAGTCCCCCTTTTTCTCACTTAAATATACATGTTTCCTAGGCTTTTTCTCTATCAATTTTATTTCAAACCTCTCTTCAATAGCTCCTTTTTTGAGCAAAGCCTTTATAACACTTTCGGAAACCTTTAAGCTCTTTTTTAGTACTTTTTTCTTTCCATCTCTATTATCAATCAAAGCTAAAAATATCTTTTCCTGTTTTTTAGACATCTCTACTACGGTGTCTCTTGCTTTTAAGTAACGAAGTACTTCTAATTCAACCCCTGAAGGAAATATATAATTGGCAGTTTTATATAAAGAGTTAGAATAATATTCACTTATCCAATTAACAAGCCTTACGAGAGGCTTTGATAGGGGAGGTATATTTTCTAATATACTAAGAATAGGATATACTTCAAATTCAGGATCCTCAATTTCTTCAATATCCCAAATATATCCTAATTTTCTAGATTTTTTTAATGGTACAACAACAGCCTTTCCAATATCAGCCGATTCAGTAAATTCCTCAGGAATTGAATAATACAAGAAATCCTTTTCTGGAATATATGTATCAAAAAGTACTACTTTACTAACTCTCACCACTCTTTCTAATCTTCCGAATCACTTCCCTCTCCATAAGTAATCTTATCTTGTGCTACCTCTTCCATGGCAAGTATTAATGGATCCCTTGCCACAGTTTTTAAAATCTTTAATTCTTCAAAAAGCTGTCTTGCTCTTCTTGATATTACTACTGTTAAAATATACTTATTAGGTATCTTTGAAATAAGAGTATCAATATCTATCTCTTTCATCCTTTGCACCTCCAAAAATATTCAAGAAATATTCTATCTTTTCTTTACATAACCTATGCCTTTCAGCATATATGATGCATCTTACCATATCTACAGCTTCATCTAGATTATCATTCACAATAGCATAATCATAATAAGAAATTTTAGAAATTTCAAGAGGGGCATTCCTTAAACGTAAATTTAAATCTTCTAAACTTTCCGTCTCTCTACTTATAAGCCTTCTTTTCAATTCATTAAAGTCAGGAGGTAATACAAAAAATGAGTTTAGCTTCATTATAAATCTTTTTTACATTAACTCCACCCTGTACATCTATTTTTAATATTACATCCATACCCCTTTTAATATAGTCTTCAACCATCTTCTTGGGTGTACCATAAAGATATCCGTGCACCACTGCCCACTCTAAAAACTCACCATTCTCAATCATTTCTTTAAACTTCTTTTCATCCACAAAGAAATAATTTTTGCCATTTTCTTCACTTGGTCTTTTAGGTCTTGTAGTATAAGAGACTGATTTAACAAGATTAGGCACGATCTTTAAAATCCTCTCCAATATAGCATCCTTCCCAACTCCTGACGGTCCTGACAAGACAAAAAGATTTCCCCTAAACATTTAATAACTCTCCTCTTCCTTATCTCCGCCCTCTATTCTTGCCGCGATAGTTTCGGGATGTAAAGCAGACAAAACTATGTGACCACTATCAAGGACTAAAACTGCTCGTGTTTTTCTCCCATAAGTAGCATCTATAAGTTCATTTCTTGTTTTAGCATCAGATAAAAACCTTTTTATTGGTGCAGAATCAGGACTTATAATAGCTACAATACGAGAACTAACTACCATGTTTCCAAAACCTATATTAACAAGTTTCATTTAAAACCCTCTCCTTCCTATTCAACATTTAATATTAACTCGCGAATTTTTTCAAGCTCTTTTTTAATGTCCACAGCATAGAACATAACCAAAGTCTTTGCTCAGTTTTACTAGAAAGAGTACTGACCTCTCTATGCATTTCTTGCACCAATAAACTCAAGACGTCCTTTCCTATAGGTTCTTCTTTTTCCATCTCAGTTCTAAATCTTCTTATAAATTCATCTATTCTTATAATTTCTTCATTAATATCTGTCTTCATAAGTAATAGAGCTAATTCTTGATACAATCTATTCTCATCTATTTCTTTAAAACTAAACTCCCTTAATTTTCTTTCCACAAAACCTCTCGCCTCTTTATGCCACAATTCCTCCTCTCTTTTGATAGAAAAAAGTAAAGTCTCGATCTTATCAAGACTACTTTTTAAAGCATTATATATACTTTTACCCTCTTCCTCCCTTACCCTATTAAAATCCTTTATAAGAAGGGTCGCCTCATTCAATAATTTTAATACATCCTCATCATTAAAAACTCTATTCTCCATATAAAAAATCTGAGGATTAGCAAGTATCTCTTTCCAGTCAGAGATATTCTCTTCCTTACCTGTTATTTTTCCGAGCTCATCAAGAATACTATTCAACAAAGAAACATTAAGTTTATAAAGGTTTGAATGATCTTTAAGAATTTTAATGGAAAACAAAATGTATCCTCTCTTAATATGGTTCTTAATTTCTCGCGTTATATCTTGCTCCATAAAGGAGAGAGAGTCAGGAAGATTTACTCTAATTTCCAAAAATCTATGATTATAGCCTTTTATCTCCAAAAAAAAGTTAAGGCTATTAATAGAGAACTCCCTAAATGCTGAGGCAGTCATGCTCCTCATTGTTATTTATTTTACTTTATATAGAAATATTTGCCAAGTAGAAAAAAACTTATATAATTTACCTATGGGCAAATTATATGTGGTAGCTACCCCAATAGGTAATTTGAAAGACATAACTATCCGAGCTATTGATGTTCTTAAAATGTGTCCTGTAATAGCAGCAGAAGACACAAGACATACCCTCATTCTTCTTAAAGCATATAATATAGAAGATAAAATCTTAATTTCATACCATAAATACAACGAAGAGAAGAGGACTGAGCTTTTCCTTGACTTTTTATTAAACAAGAATATGGACGTTGCTCTTGTATCTGACGCTGGAACTCCATGTATTTCAGACCCAGGATACAAAATAGTAAGAGCAGCAAGAGAAAAAAACATTGAAGTTGTTTCCATACCAGGCCCTTCATCTCTTACAGCTTCTCTTTCAATTTCTGGCCTTCCTACAAACGAATTTCTCTTCATAGGCTTTCTTCCCAAAGAAGAGAACAAAAAACTTGAAAAACTTTTGGAGATTAAGAAAAGTAATATCAAGACTTTTGTGATATATGAATCCCCCAAAAGAATAATTAAATCTCTAAATACCATAAAAGAAGTATTTCCAAACTCCACTATATGCGTATGCCGAGAGCTCAACAAAAAAATTCGAAAGAACTTATTATGGAGATATAGAAAAAGTTCTTTTAGAAATAAGTAACGATCCTTATAAAGAAAAGGGCGAATATACAGTGATAGTTTTCTGGCAAAATAATTTGGAGCCTGAAGAAACTTTATCAATAGAAGCGCTCTTAATAGATCAAGTTGTAAAGCACAAAATTTCCTTGAAAGAAGCAGTAAATATAGTAGCTAAAATGTATAATATACCTAAGAAAGAGATTTATAAAAAAAGTATCGAATTAAAAAATAAGTTCAAAGAGGAGGAATTTTAGAATATGAAAATAGCCTTAGATGCTATGGGCGGAGACTACGCACCTCTTGAAACTACAAAAGGAGCATTAGAAGCAATCAAAGAAAGTAATATTACTGTAGTATTAGTAGGCAAAGAAGAGGAATTACAAAAAATCCTAAAAGACTATGAGTATGACAAATCCAGAATAGAAATTGTAAATGCAGAAGAAGTAATAGAGATGCATGAACATCCTGCCTTTGCAGTAAAAGAAAAGGAAAACTCTTCTATAGTAAAAGCAATAAAACTATTGAAAGAAAGAAAAGTTGATGGGGCAGTATCTGCAGGAAACACAGGAGCAGTAATGAGCAGTGCCTTATTATATTTAGGAAGAATAAAAGGAATTAAAAGGCCAGCCATCTCCACCTTAATTCCTACATTAACCGAGGTTCCATCAATAATTCTTGATATAGGGGCAAATGTGGATTGTAAAAAAGAATATTTAGAACAATTTGCTCTCATGGGGAAAATATATATGGAAGAAGTTTTCAACATAAAAGATCCTAAAATAGCCCTTTTGAACATAGGGGAGGAAGAAGGAAAGGGAAACCAGCTAGCACAAGAGACTTATAATCTTCTTAAAAATAATCCTATCTTTAACTTCATTGGAAATGTGGAAGGGAAAGATCTTTTCAAAGGAATAGCAAATGTTATTGTATGCGATGGGTTTGTAGGAAATATAGCCATCAAAACTGCCGAAGGAGTAGCAGAAACCCTTTTTGAACTTCTTTCTTCAGAAATAAAGAGTTCTCTTTGGAGCACTATACTAGGAATGTTGTTAAAACCTAAATTTAAAAATGTTAAGAAAAAACTTGATTATAGTGAGTTTGGAGGAGCTCCTCTCTTAGGGGTAGATGGAACTGTAATAATCTCTCACGGAAGATCAAAAGCAAAGGCAATAAAAAATGCATTAAAACTTGCGGAGAAAGTGGTAAAATTAGAAATAAATAGAAAAATTTTAGAGGGGTTGAGTAAAATAACAGATAGGGGGGATTAGAAATAAAACCTGAAAGATTTGAAAAAATAATAAATCTCGCTGTAAATTTGGAAGCCTCTGATATCCATTTAAAAGTTGGTACTCCTCCAGCGGTAAGAATAATGAAAGATATTGTCTTTCTAAAAGAAGAGCCTTTAACTCCAGAAGAGGTTGAAAACCTGGCCTTTAGTATAATGCCTCCTTCCGCAAGAGAGGTTTTCTTAAAGAACAAAGAGGTAGATTTTCCATATGAGAAAAAAGGATTAGTAAGATTTAGGGTAAATGTCTATACTCAAAGACAAACTGTAGCTATTTCCATGAGGCTCATAAAATTGAACATTCCTTCCATAGAAGATTTAGGACTTCCTAGCATATTAAAGTCTCTTGTTACCAAAAAAGCAGGATTAATACTAGTTACAGGCCCATCAGGAAGCGGTAAATCCACTACCCTCGCTGCTATGATAGAGTATCTTAACCAAAATGAGAGTTTGAATATAATAACCATTGAGGATCCTATAGAATACGTATTTACTGATAAATTATCTCTAATCTCACAAAGAGAAATAGGTATTGATACAAGCTCTTTCTATTCAGCCCTAAAGATGGCTTTAAGAGAAGACCCTAATATAATAATGGTAGGAGAATTAAGAGATATAGAGAGTGTTTCGGTGGCTCTTCAAGCAGCAGAAACAGGCCACTTAGTGCTCAGTACTCTTCACACTATAGACACAGTTTCTACTATTTCCAGGATCGTAGACATGTTTCCTCCGCATCAACAAAATCAAGTAAGATATCAACTAGCAAGTACTCTGGTTGGTATAATATCTCAAAGATTATTAAAGAGAAAAGACAAAACGGGACTTGTACCTGCATGCGAGGTTCTGATAGGTACATCCACGGTGAGAAAATGGATTAGAGAGAACAAACTTTCAGAAATCCCCAAGATCATAGAAGAAGGAAAGTTAGAAGGCATGCAATCTTTCAATCAAAATCTCTTAGAGCTATATAAAGCTAATATTATAGATGCAAATGAAGCTTTGATGGCAAGCCCCAATCCTTCTGACTTAGAGCTTGCCATCAAAGGAATAATAGCAGGCTAACATATAGCAGCTTCTTTTTTAAGGCTAACTATTTCTTTCATAGTGAGATAGGCCATAAGATAAGATATAATGCTCTCTGCTCCCTGGTTAAGATTAACACCATATTCATTTATACCATCAAAACAACCTCCACTTTCCGTATCAATCATATTTACACCCTTTGAATTTCTTCCATGAAACCACATAAAGGTTTCCTTAGCCTTGTTTACATATCTAATATCTTTAAACTGTTCATAAGCTTCTTTATAAAGAAGGATCATCTCGCTTGCCTCAATAGGCTGTTCATCAAACTCTGCTATTTTTCCTCCTCTTACATACCACCCGTTACATCCAATAGGCTTGAAATATCCATATCTAAATACTATTTTTTCTAAAAATTCCATGCTTTCAATAGCAACATCTTTAAAATCATTATCTCTTAGCATTTTATATGCAACCAAAAGGGAGAGGGGAAGTATTGCATTACTATAAGCCATTATATCTTCAAACCATCTCCAATCAGTATCACTATTTTCTCTAAACTGCCTTACTAAAGATTTTGCAAGCCAATCAATATATTCTGTAAGACCAAGACTACTCAAAGATATATCTTTATTAGCATAATACAATCCTAAGATTGTGTAAGCCTTACTTCTGGGAGATCTCAATTCTTCTATATATTTCAAAGACCTACTAAGTAACTCTTTGTACAAATTTCTAACCCCCAAAGGAACCTCCTTTGTAGCTATTCCAACCCCTAAACTCCATACCACCCTTCCAAAACAATCTTCCGAACCTTCTTCTTCTAAGAACTTTCTATCATAGGACATAAAATTTCTAAAATTTCCTTTATATGTTTGAGCATTTAAAATGAAAGAACTATATTTATAAATGAGTTCAAGATATCTTTCCTCTCTATATTGTTTATATAACATTGTTGCAACGATAAGTGCCCTTGAATTATCATCAGTAGTATATCCAAAACGTGGATCTGGCACACTAAATTTAGAATGCTGAAGTATACCAGTATCGTCCGTTAATCTAAATAAGTGATCAACTCTGGGGTAGAGAAGCTCCATTTCTTCCACCCCCTTACTTCTTCATCCTTACCCAATACCACTTCATAGAACATTTCTATATACCTCTCTGCAACCACATTCCACCACATACCTTTTCCATACTCAAAAGCTTTTTTCTCCATCTCTTTCCTTCTTTCCTCGTCTCTTAGTACATCTCTTATTGCCATATAAATTCCATCAGAATCTCTAAAATCCACCAAAATACCCCTTCCATCAGCTAAGAGTTCTTCTGCATATCTATAAGCAGTAGATACTATTACCCTCCCACAAGCTAAAGCATAGCTTAAAGTACCACTAACAGCCTGCTCCTTGTTAAGATATGGTGTCATGTAAATGTCTGATGCCTGTAAATATTTAAGAATTTCCTCCTTAGTTAAATACTTGTTTACAAATATGACATTCTCCTTTACCCCTAACCCCTCAACCATTTTTAATAACTTTTCTCTATAAGATTCTCCCTCATTTCTTATAATTCCAGGATGAGTTCTTCCTAAAATCAGGTAAACCACATTTGGAAATTCATCTTTTAACTTTGCAACTGCCTCAATTCCATACTCAAGTCCCTTACCAGGCCCAATAAGTCCAAAAGTACTTATTACTATCTTACCTTCTAGGCCAAGTTCCTTTTTTAGTTCTTCTCTATCACCATAGTACACATATGGAACCCCATGAGGAATATGAACTATTTTATTTTCTTCAATCTCATAAATATTAGTTAAAAGATCAATAGTATTCTTAGCCATAGTCACAACTTTTTCTGAATACTTGCCAATTTCTCTTAAAATATGTCTCTGCTTTTCGCTTGGATTAGTCAGAACAGTATGAAGCACAGTAGTAAAAGGAATGCTTAAGTTATAAATAAGATCCAAAAGGTACTCTCCACTTTCGCCCCCAAAAATTCCATACTCATGTTGTATTACCAAAAGGTCAATCTCAGAATTATTGAGGTACTTAGAAAGATCAAGGTAATCTTTCTTATTAAATTGATCTATCTCCTTTATTACTTTGTTATCGTAAATATAAGTGTCATCACTTATGGCTATAATTGAAGTATTAACAAAGGGATTATACAAAGGAGCTATTTTATCAATCTCCCTCACGAGATCCTCTGTAAAAGTAGCCAGTCCACATGCTCTGGGAGGATAAGTGCTAAGAAATGCTACATTAATTCTCTCTATTTGCTGTTTTCTCATAGCCATCACCTCCCGTGCAGGTTTTTAAGGGAGTTGAAAATAGCCTTATTGGTGTGAAGACATTATGTTTTATTAATAGATATGATTATTTTATCTATATTAATTATACATATATAAGGGAAACTTGTCAAGTTAAGAATGGTAAAAAGCAGATGTAGAGAAGAAATTACTTTTGCGTCTTTAAGATGTAATCAATATAATCTAAAGCAAGAAGATAACTATAAACTCCAAAACCCGAGATTTGTCCTAAAGAAACAGGAGCTATAACTGACTTATGCCTAAATTCTTCCCGAGCATAAATGTTACTTATATGTACCTCTATAGTTGGCTTTTTAACCGCTGATATAGCGTCTCTTATGGCATAACTGTAATGAGTAAACGCTCCTGCATTTATGATAATATAATCAGATTTTGCTCCTATATCTTGAATCCAATCTACAATTTGACCTTCCCAGTTTGACTGAAGAATAGTTACATCAAAATCCTTTTCTTTAGCTTTTTCATATATCAGTCTATTAAGGTCCTCAAAGCCTATTTCCCCATATATATTAGGCTCTCTAACGCCAAGCAAGTTTAAATTAGGACCATGAATTACAAGAATTTTACATCTTGCCATAAAAATCTAATATCTCCCTTACAATTTGATAAGGAGTCTTACTATCCACATTTATCTTCAAAGTAGCGACCTCTTCATATAAAGGTTTCCTAGAAATCCATAAATCATAAAGTTCATCTTTACCCAAACTCATTAAAGGCCTTTTATCCTTTTCCTCTGCTCTTTCTAATCTATTCATAAAAACCTCAAAACTGCCATCTAAGAAAACAACAAAAGTCTTTTCTTTAAGAAGCTTTCTATTGATCTCTCTTTTAATTATGCCCCCTCCAGTAGAGATTACAATCTTGTTATGTTTTTCTATTAATTCCTCTAAGTAAAAAGATTCCAAATTTCTAAAATATTCTTCTCCGTAATCTGCAAAAATATTTTTTATACTTTTTCCCTCTTTTTTTTCAATATACCCATCAAGATCATAAAAAAAATAATTCAAAAAATTAGCCAATAATAGACCAATAGTTGTTTTACCACTTCCCATGAATCCTACAACGGATATTTTATCCCTTTTCATCTACCAATAAAATACATACCCCAGAGTATGAAAATACTCAGAAGAAAAAAAACTGCTACAATTGTAGCAACTATTCTAATTGTCCTTTCCTTCTTCTCCTTCTTAGATCTTGTTTTTGCCATCTCTACCCCTCCGAATTGTACCCTTCTTTTACATCATAACACTCATTGTAATGAGGACACTTAGAACAACAACCTACCTTATGATTTAGACATTCATTATAATATGGGCAATCTTCGCAACAAAACATAAAAACCTCCTTTTAATCCTCTACCGCATATAGAGGAGCGCTATCATAAGCTACTTTTTCTTCTCTTTCTATTAATTCTCTAATGTGTTTTGGAAGAGAAAACATCATCTTATGCGCTTCTCCATCATAAAACCTCAAATTTTCTAAACCTTTTGCTTTAATTAAATTATTTATATCCTCCTCACTGAAATTCTTTGGATCTATTTTATCACTTGCCCATATAAAACTCCAAATAAAGTCATAGGCTGGTACGTAAGCCTGATAGGATCTTACTATTTTAAATACCCTACGTAAAGTAGAACTCATTGCAGCATAGAAAAAATATCTTAAGATGGTGAGTTGTACCTGCCTGCATTACAAATACTCCATCTTCTTTCAAATGCTCCTTTATAATATTATAAAACTCATAAGTGAACAATTTTACGGCAGGACTACCTTCCATAGGCTCTGATAAATCACTTATTATTACATCGTATTTTTCTTCAGCTCTTTCTACAAATTCCCTTGCATCAGTTATGTATAATTTTGTTCTTGGATCTTCAAAAGCTCCCTGATGCCATTCAGGAAGGTATTCCTTCGAGACTTCGACTACCTCACCATCTATATCCACCATTATAGCCTCTTCTACATCTTTATGCCGTAAAACCTCTCTTAATGTAGCTCCTTCTCCTCCTCCCATTATTAATACTTTTTTTCTATTAGAGTTATTCAACAATAAAGCAGGATGCACTAATGCCTCGTGATAAATAAACTCATCTTTCTCACTAGACTGAATTCTTCCATCTAACACGAGACATTTGCCATAAAAGCTACTCTCAATGACCTCTATCTTTTGAAATGGCGAAACACCAGTATAATAAAATCTGCTCACCCCATGCCAATGTATCTCACTAGGATGGTTTTTTNNAATAATCCAATAAGCATCCATTTTTATTTTTCCACCCTTCTCCAAAACTATTTATGCCAGTCAACCTACTGTCTCTTTTACCTCCTTCTTATTTTCCTCTGGCTTATAAGTAAAATTACCAGCTTCTATCGGTAGAATTCCTCTTTTTGCCTCAAAGGTAATAAACTGCTCAGCCTGTAAATAATTATTCAGGTATTCGAAAGCCTTCCAAGGATTTACATGGTCACCACAGGTAAAAAGATCGGCTGCTGCAAATCCGTACTCTGGCCAAGTATGAATTGCAAGATGAGACTCAGATATTACTACTACACCACTCACTCCATAGGGACTAAATTTATGAAATACAACCTCTACTACCTCTGCTCCTGCTTCGATAGCAGCTTTAACCATAATCTCTTTAATCTTTTCTACATCATTTAAAATCTCCCTGTTGCAATTATACATCTCTGCTAAAATATGTCTCCCAAGAGACTTCCCTGTTATTTTCACCTTGGGTCCCGCCTCCTTCCATTTAAGATTTTTACGAATCAAATTTTATCACTAATATAACCTTTTGACAATAATTTTTCTGGAGAAAATAGACAGAAATTGCAATTTTTGAACAATTTTCTTAATATTACTTTATATTTTGCAGTATCTAAAAAATTTTTGCATTTTTTCTTTATTTTTTACCAAGATTAACTCTATATATTGGAGTATAGATGGGTCCCTCTGGAGTCAACTTACTTTCAAAGAGTGTTATACTACTGACTAATACTACTTCTTTATCAAAAAGCAGATCCTTTAAAATTCTAACATCCCTATCCTTGACCCTACCAAGGGTCAGATGAGGCGAAAAAGGTCTATCTTCTTTCCTAAATCCCTTCTTTACTAGCCTTTTTTCAATAAAATCGAAAACCTTTTCTAAACCACCTAACCCCTCTTCTATTCCGATCCACAAAACTCTTGGACTTTTCAAGGAGGGAAAAGCCCCAAACCCCTCAAGAGAAATATAAAAAGGTTCGAAATAATATGAAGTTTCATCTAAGATACCTTTAATATCGTCAATTAGATTTTCTGGTGTTTCCCCGAGGAATTTAATAGTTAAGTGAAAATTTTCTCTCTCAACCCATTTAACATCTCCTAATACCGAATTTTTTAGTTCTTTTTGAAAACTTAAAATATGATCCTTGATGCTATCTTCAAGCTCGATAGCTATAAATAACCTTCTATAAGTTATGTTCTTCTCAGAAGATTTCTTTGCCATATTTATAGAAGTAATAAAAACCTGAATAAAGAGTAAGAACTAAAGATATCATTAGTAGTATATATTTAAAAGGTAAGTCCCACAAATATAACAAAATACTTAAATCTTGAAAAAAGGTCTTCAATTTACCTGATTTTAAAGCTGGAAGAACAATACCCTTTTGGACAAGAGAGAGCCTCAAACCAGTAACCATAAATTCTCTAAAAAGGATTAATATGACAATCCAAGGAGAGAAGTACTTTAACCATACAAAATAAACCAATATTCCTAAAACAAGAATCTTGTCTGCAAGAGGATCAAGAAATTTACCTAAATCGGAGATTTTATTATATCTCCTTGCTATCTTTCCATCTAAATAATCAGTAAATATGGCAAGAATAAACAATATCCCAGATAAAAAGGCATTTACTTCTATGAGAATAACTATAGGAAATAACATAAAAATTCTTATAATTGTTAAAATGTTAGGCAAATTCATACTAACTCTCCCAAAAGGTCATAAGCTCTATATTTTTTTATTTTCACTCTAACTCTATCTCCTATACTTATAGATCTTGATCCTTCCTTTGGTATCATTATTACCCCATCTACCTCAGGAGCCTCTCGCCAACTTCTACCTATAAAGTATTTACCTTTCTCATTTTCAATTATCACATCAAACTCTCTTCCTAAAAGTTTTGCATTCTAGTTTTTTTTGAGATCTCTTTCTGAGTACTCATCAATATATCGTATCTTCTTATTTTCTCGTCCTCATCTATTTGGCCATCAAAATTCTTAGATATAGTCCCTTCCTCATTATAATATGTAAAAGCCCCCAATCTATCAAAAGGATAAGCCTTTATAAAAGCTATAAGTTCTTCAAAATTTTCTTCCGTTTCTCCAGGAAAGCCAACCATTACAGTAGTTCTTATTACAGCATCTTCAAAATTCTCCCTTATCGTACTCCAAACCCTTATAATATCATCCTTTTTATAACTTCTATTCATCTTCTTTAATATCTCATCATTTACATGCTGAATAGGAATATCAAAATAAGGAACTACTTTCTCGGAAACTTTTATAAAATTAATAAGGTCCTTGGTTACACGAGAAGGGTAAGAATACAAAATTCTTACATAAAAATCTCCTTTTATATTCTCAATACTTTTCAATAAATCCACAAGAGCAGACTTTCCGTATAAATCTTCTCCATACCGAGTAGTATCTTGAGCAATAAGATTTATCTCTTTAGCACCTTTTTGCACCAATATCTCTACTTCTTTTATAATATCATCTATGCTCCTACTTCTGAGTCTTCCACGAATAAATGGAATGGTACAATAACTACAAAAATTATTACACCCCTCAGAAATTTTTACATAAACCCAGAAATTAGGAGAAATTAAAACTCTGGGCATCTTATGTGTATACATAAAAGAAGAAGCAGGAGAAGAATGGATTTTTCTTTCTCCATTAGAGGTTATTAGAGAAACAAATTTATCATATTCTCCAGGTCCAATAAAAAGATCCACAAAAGGATATCTATCCTCTAACTCTTTCTCAAATCTTTCTACATAACAGCCTGTAACTACAATTTTCAAGTTTTTATTATTCTCCTTATACTCTTTCAAAAAATTAATATTCTCTTCTGCTTCTTGCCATGCTGGTTTTATAAAAGCACAAGTATTCACTAGCACAAGATCTGCCTCTCCAAGATAAGGAGTAAAAGTATAACCAAGCTCTTTTAAAAATCCCATAAGAATTTCCGTATCAACTTGATTCTTTGAACATCCAAGATGTATAATTCCAGCTTTTTTCATGGCACTCTAAGTTTTACAACTTCTCCCTTCTTACCCAAAGTTCCTATATTCTTATCGTTATAATATATCTCAAGCCCACCCGCATTTCCTATATGAAAGTAAAGAGAGGTATAAGTCCAAGTTATAGTATCTCCTCTTTTTAAAATACCTTCATAAATAGTTTTATCTTCGTAGTTAACTCTGAGCCAAACCCTATCTAAGGCTACAACTTTTATAGTATTAGTGAAAGTGTTTGTATTAGTAACGCTAACTTCATTACCAATTTCATCAACCTTACTACTCTCAATAGTCTTAGTATAACTTTCTGGTATATTTATCTCATAAGACGTTATATCTCTGTTTTTAAAATTATTACTCATAACTTCTTTATTATTCAATTTTACTGTTAAAAATACTGTTAGAAATATGATGGATATTACTAGGAAATAAGCTATGTATTTCAAAGAACTCTTTTTAGGCTTAACAAGCTCAGGTGAGCTTTCTTCCTTTTCTAACTGATACTGGGTATTATAAGTCTTAATTATCTCTTCTTCATTAAGACCAAGAAAATTAGAATATTTCCTTAAAATGCCTCTTTTATAAACCTCAGCAAGATTTACCTTATCATATTCATCATCTTCTAAGTGCTTGAGATACCTATAACTTATCTTTAAAAGATTTGCTACCTCTCTTAAAGATAAGCCTTTTTTTTCCCTTTCTTCTCTTAAAATCTCTCCTAAGCTTTTAGACTCTCTAACCATCTTATCTCATCATCTCTTAAAAATCTGATCTCTCCCGGTTTTAAATCACCTAATTTTATCTTTCCTATCTGTACCCTCTTAAGATTCAAAACCTTGTAATTAAAAAGAGCTAACATCCTTCTTATTTGTCTTTTCCATCCTTGATATAAGGTAATTTTTAAAAGAGATATATTTTTTCTTCTATTTTCCCAAATAATTTCAAATCCTGCAGGAAGAGTCCGTCCTTCCTCTAAAATAACACCTTCTCTAAGTTTTTTCAACTCCTCTTCCTTAGGTATGCCATCAATTAATACTTCATATACTTTTGGAATTTTATACCTTGGATGGATAAGTACATTAGCTATCTCGCCATCATTAGTACATAATAAAAGTCCCTCACTATCAAAATCCAACCTTCCCACAGGATAAACCCTAAAAGGGACTTTATCTCTTAAAAGATCTTTTATAGTTCTTCTTCCAAAAGGATCATATAAAGAAGATATATAACCTACAGGCTTGTATAAAGCAATATATATCTTCTTATCAGGTTTAACTATTTTGTTATCTATCTCTACTATATCTTTTTCTGGATCAATCTTAACCCCAAGGGTTCTAATTACTTCTCCGTTTACCTTCACTCTGCCCTCTAAAATAAGTTTTTCTGCCTTTCTTCTTGATGTAACCCCAGCCTTAGCTATAAATTTTTGAAGCCTCTCCATCATTTTTTTAGCTCTTCTTCATCCTCTATAGTGAAATATCTATAAAATTCATCACCAATACCGTATAAAAATGGTCTTCCTATGGTTTCTTTTCTGCCTACAATCTTTATCAATTTCTTCTCTAAAAGAGTACTCAGAACACTATCTACTTTTGCTCCTCTTATAGTTTCTATCTCCACCTTAGTAATGGGCTGATGATAATAAACTATAGCAAGAGTCTCGAGAGCAGCTTTAGATAATCTTTCTCTTTTTCTCGAAGCATATCTCCATAAAACTGGTGCTACCTCAGGAGATGTTGCAAATTCATAAGCACCATTTATTTTATAGAGATTAATACCTCGATTTTCATATTCCTCTTTTAACTCCTTTAAAACTTCCTCTACCTCATCTACGCTCATCTCTAATAATTTTGCGATTTCCTCAGGATAAAGAGGCTTTTCGGCAATAAATATTAACGCTTCTATTTGTTTCTTAGCTATTAGCCTTATCTCTCTCATAAGTTTTCACCTTGAAGTATATATCTCCTAGGAACTCCTTTTGTTGTAAGATAACTTCATTTTTATTACTCATATCACACAAAACAAGAAAGTAACATATTGCTTCCAGTATGGTTTTTCTTTTAATGAGTTCTGAAAAGCTACCTTCTCTCTTGCTCAAAATCTCTTTATATTTTCCCTCAAAATCAAATTCATAATCGTCCTCAAGATAAGAAAGATCTAAAATAAGGCTATTTTTTCTTTCTAAGAACAGAAGATAAATCTCAGCTATATTTAGTTTTTTCTCAGGGATAAGCTCAATCTCGTCTTTTCTTTCTCTTCTAAATATTAACAAGCTCCTCTCTTCTTTTTCTCTCAAATATTCCGCCACATTTCTCCAAGAATCATCGTAAAAATATAATTCTTCTTCTACCTTTTTTGGTTCTATGTCAACCTCTTTATTAAATACCTTCCTAATTTTTCCTTCTATAAGATCTACAGTTACATCTAAAAAAGATGTTGTTAATTCAAGATCTTTCCATTTCTCTTCTCCTAGAGAAGAATACTGTTCAACAAGATCTTTCAAAGGAAAAACAGATATATCGATCTCCTTCTGTAACAACTCCTTTATTGTAAGAAAGGGATTTACTATCATACTATTTTTATCTTCATAGCCTCCCTAACAAGCTCCATAGTTTTTTGAGCCTCTTCTCTCGCCTTTTTGTTTCCTTCAACAAGGATACTCCAAGTAAGATCTCGATCTTTTGAGTAAATCTTCCTTTTCTCCCTTATAGGTGCTAAAAACTGATTTAATTTCTCTGCAAGCTTCATCTTGCACTCAACACAGCCTATTTGAGCATTTCTACATGCATAATCAATTTCTGAAACCTCTTCCTTGTTAAAAATCTTGTGATAAGCAAACACTGTACATACCTCAGGATGCCCTGGGTCACTTCTTCTTATCCTTGCAGGATCAGTAATCATACTCCTTACTAATTTTTTCAATTCCTCTTCTTCTGTATCAAGGGGGATAGTATTTCCATAGCTTTTCGACATCTTCCTCCCATCAATTCCTACAAGCTCTGGTACCTCTGAAAGCTTTGCCTGAGGTTCAGGAAATATAGGTGAATAGAAATAATTAAATCTTCTTGCTATTTCTCTAGTAAGCTCCAAATGGGGAAGTTGATCTTCACCTACAGGAACCGTATCTGCCCTATAAATTAATATATCTGCTGCCTGAAGTACAGGATATCCTAAAAATCCATAAGTCATGAGATCTCTTCCTTCAATCTCACGAAGTTGTTCCTTATAGGTGGGGTTTCTTTCAAGCCAGGGAAGAGGAACTATCATGGAAAACAGACAAAAAAAGTTACAGCATGTTCTAATATATCAGATTGTCTAAATATCACAGATTTTTTAGGTATCTATACCTACAGCCAGCCAATCACAAATCATATTAAATACATTCTCAACTACTTCTTCGGTCTCACGATAATGAGTGGTCAAAGCATGCCAATCAGCAATCTCAAAAAAACACTCGTAAGTATCTTGAAGCTCTACCCAATTTTTTAATACTCCTAAAAGGTGTCCTAAATGAAGTTTTCCTGTGGGCCTCATTCCACTAAGTATTCTTCCTGTCTTCATTCATCTAAAACCTCCTAACTTATTAGGATCATTTTAACCCTAAAAGATATAAGAATAAGTTCAGAAAAGGACTTATTATTATATATAATCCATTAGTTAATATCAAAACCATAAGTATTAGTACACCATAAAGACTTATAGATTGATAATACCTCCTGTATTTATAAGGAAGAATAGACTCTAATATATGAGAGCCGTCAAGAGGTGGAATAGGAATTAGATTAAATATTCCCAAAAATACATTTAGAATAGCAAGCTCTATACAAAACCTTATAAAACCTAACGGGAGTGGTAAATCAATTCTCCAAAAGATACTTACCAAGAAGGCAAGAATAAAATTAGCAAGAGGTCCCGCAAGAGAAACCAATATGATACTTTTTTCTCCTCTCCTTAGATTATTAAAATTAACAGGAACAGGCTTTGCCCATCCAAACCTAAAAAAGAGAAGCATTAAAAATCCTATGGGATCAATATGAGCTAAAGGATTTAGAGTTAACCTTCCTGAAAGTCTCGGAGTAATGTCACCCTCAATATCCGCCATCTTACCATGGGCAAACTCATGAACAGTTATAGCAATTAATATGGCAACTATTCTCCATAAATAAGTAACTATATCGCTAAATTCCATTCTTTCCTCCTAATTTTATGAAATAATATCTAAAACTATAGGAAGAGGATCTTTCTTTTTATTCCCTATCTTTATTGCCTCTTTAAAAATTTCTTGAGCTTTCTTTAGCCTTTCAACTTCATTAGCATAAAAGGTTACAATAGGCTCGTTCTTTTCTATCTTATCCCCAACCTTCTTATAAAGCCTTATTCCTACTGATAAATCAATTTTATCCTCTTTTTTATCTCTTCCAGCACCAAGAGCCATAACACTTAATGCTACTTTATGAGCATCTATATCTTCTACATATCCTCCCTCAAGAGAGTATATCTCTTTTTGAACCTTAGCATTTAGTAGAGGACTATAATCATCTATTATTTTTACGTCTCCACCTTGAGCTTTGACCATTTCTCTAAACTTCAACAAAGCCTTCCCGCTATTTAAATGTTCTAAAATTTTATCCTTAGCCTCATCCTCATTTTTGTAATCTCCTATCAATTTTAAAGTCTCCACTCCAAGGGTAACTATAAGTTCCTTTAAATCTTTAGGACCTCCTCCCTTAAGAGTTTCAATAGCCTCCACAATCTCAAGAGAATTCCCAACAGCAAAACCTAAAGGCTGATCCATCTGAGAAAGTACTGCTACAATCCTTTTTCCAAAACCCTTTCCAATTCCCACCATTATCTTAGCAAGTTCTCTTGCGGAATTTATATCCTTTATAAAAGCTCCTTTTCCAACCTTAACGTCAAGAATTATTACATCAGATCCACTTGCAATCTTTTTGCTCATAACACTACTTGCTATCAGTGGTATAGAATCTACAGTTCCCGTAACATCTCTCAATGCATATATCTTTTTATCCGCAGGAACCAAATCTTCTGTTTGCCCCACAATAGCAATGCCTATCTCCTTAACCTGTTTTATAAATTCTTCATCTTTCATGCTCGTTTTAAAACCTGGAATAGATTCAAGTTTATCTATGGTCCCCCCTGTATGTCCTAAACTCCTACCAGACATCTTTGCCACAGGATATCCCATAGAAGCAATCAATGGGGCAAAAACCAATGTAGTTTTATCTCCTACTCCACCAGTACTGTGCTTATCTACCTTTATTCCAGGAATACCAGATAAATCTAATACCTTACCAGAATAGGCCATTTTTCTCGTTAAATTGATGGTTTCTTCCAAATTCATGCCCCTGAAGTAAATAGCCATCAAAAGAGCAGACATCTGATAATCTGGTATGTCTCCCTTAACATAACCGTCTACTATAAAACTAATTTCTTCCTCACTTAGAGCCTCACCATTTCTTTTCTTAATAATGATATCTACCATTCTCATACTTATTTCCACCCTTCTTCTATTGTACTTAAAAAACTTTCTCCATGAAGATCATTTTTCACATTAAAGAAATCTGCAAGAGTCTTACCAAGATCAGAAAAGGTACTCCTAATACCTAAAGGAAAAGTACGCTTAAAATTAGGAGAATAAATAAGTAAAGGAACATATTCTCTTGAATGATCTGTACTTGGAGTTGTAGGATCATTTCCATGATCAGCTGTTATTATCAATAAGTCAAAGTCTGAAAGAAGTTTCATTATATCGGGAAGTGCGTCATCAAAATCTTTTAAGGCTTTTCCCATTCCCTCAGGATCATTTCTATGTCCATATAACATGTCAAAATCTACCAAATTTACAAATATTAATCCTTCTCTTAACTTATTCCATGCTTCAAAGATATTTTTTATTCCCTCGCTATTATTATCTTGATGCAAAGATAAAGTTAAACCTCTTCCTGCGAAAAGATCCTCTATTTTTCCTACCCCTATCACATCATAATTATTTTCCTTTAAATAATCCAATAAAGTCGCCTTGAAGGGAGGTAAAGAAAAATCTTTTCTTCTTGGCGTCCTATAAAAATTTCCAGGGGAGCCTGCAAAAGGTCTTGCAATAACCCTTGCTACAGCATGCTCTCCTTGGAGTATATTCCTTGCAATCTCACACATCCTATAGAGTTCCTCTACAGGGATAACCTCTTCATGGGCAGCTATCTGGAAAACACTATCAGCCGAAGTATAGACAATAGGATACCCTGTCTTCATATGATATTCGCCAAGCTCTTTTATGATCTCTGTCCCTGATGCAGGCTTATTCCCAATCACTTTTCTTCCTATGGCTTTTTCAAAAACCTCTATTACCTCTTTAGGAAAGCCATTAGGATAAACTGGAAAGGGTCTGTCAAGAATTAAGCCTACAATCTCCCAATGTCCTGTAGTAGAATCTTTCCCAGGAGAAGCCTCAGCCATTTTACCATAAAAGGCTATTGGATTATCCTCTTTAGGAGTTCCAGGAATCTCTTCAATATTAGAAAGTCCCATTTTACCCATGTTAGGTAAACTAAGTCCACCCAAAGCCTTTGCAGTGTTTACCAAAGTATTGCTTCCTTCATCGTTATACTTCGCAGCATCTGGAAGTTCGCCTATTCCAACTCCATCCAAAACAATTAAAATAGCTCTTTTCATTTAGTATTCCTCCTCATTAAAGGATGCGCCCTCTGATAGACTTCATGAAGTTTGCTAGAAACAATGTGAGTATAAATCTGAGTTGTAGCAATATCCGAATGGCCTAATAATTCTTGTACAATACGTATATCTGCCCCATTAGAAAGAAGATGAGTCGCAAAAGAATGTCTAAAAGTATGCGGACTAACCTTCTTAGGAAGACCTAAAATCTTAGAGTAGGCTTTTATAATAAACCATACACCCTGTCTTGTTATCCTCTCACCCTTTTTTGTTTAAGAATAGTGCTTCTTTATCCTTTGGATTAAATAAATGCCTTACAGAGAGATATCTTTTAAGACTTTCTACAGCATAATCTCCTAAAGGGACAATTCTTTCTTTTTCTCCTTTTCCAAAACACCTAACATACTTCTCTTCTAAATCTACATTCTGAATATTTAAATTAACAAGTTCTGAAACTCTAATACCTGTTGCATAAAAAGTTTCAAGAATTGCCATATTTCTAATACCAAGAGGAGATAAGGGATCAGGGATTTTCAAGAAACTCTCTATTTCTTTAGGATCAAGAACCTCCGGAAGATACATGGGAATTTTAGGAATTAGCATAAAGTTACTATAATTTTTATTTATATAACCCTCTCTCAGGAGGAATTTTATAAAACTTCTTATAGAGGATATCTTTCTTGCAATAGACTTTATCTTGTATTTTTTATATAAAGCTACCAAATACCTCNGCCATTCTTCCCTCTTTAAATTTTTTATATTTATACCTTCTTTCTGAAGGAAATTTATAAAATCCTCTAAATCTCTCCTATAGCTATCAATAGTAGCCGACGACATGTTCTTCTCAAACTTTAAATAAAATAAGAAATCTTCTAATTTATCCTTCATGGCTCTCCCTTATCTTATACAGAATAATCCCCAAAGCTACAGAAACATTTAAAGACTCTACTTTACCATAAGAAGGTATCTTCACAAGCAAATCACAAGATTCTTTAACAATCCGATGTAATCCTTCATCCTCACTTCCCACAACAAGAGCAAGAGGAAATCTATAATTTACTTGGTTATATAAGTTCTCCGTATCAAGATCTGCACCTACTATAAACCATCCCTTTTTCTTTAACTCTCTCAAAAAATTCGCTATATTTGAGACCCTTACCACAGGGATATAGGAAAGAGCACCAGCTGAAGCCTTAAAAGAAGCAGAAGTCACTCCTGCACTTCTTGCTTTAGGTATTACTATCGCTGAAACTCCAGCAAACTCAGAAGTCCTTGCTATAGCCCCTAAATTATGTGGATCTTGAATATGATCTAATACTACAATTACACTCTTGTTATCTAAAGTCTTCTCTATGTCTTCCCATTCTCTGTAAGGAACAGAGGAAATTATTGCAAGAACCCCTTGAGAATTTCCTCCTACCATCTTTTCTATAACACTTCTTTCCACATACTTGATAGGTACACCTTTTTCTTTTGCCAAATTTAATATTTCATTGAATTTATTATCAAAATGAATACCTTTTGCAATATATATTTTGTTTAAAGGAATGTTGCTCTTCAAAGCCTCTAATACAGCATTTTTTCCATAAATCTTATCTTCCATCTTCTTCTCCTTTCCTTATTAAAAACTTACAAGAGCCACAGCAAAAACTGCTATACCTTCTCCTCTTCCAATAAATCCTAATTTCTCATTTGTTGTTGCTTTTACATTCAAAGAACTCTCTGGAATTTCTAAGATTGAAGACAAATTTTTAATAATCTTATCCCTAAATGGTAAAATCTTAGGTTCTTCAGCGATAATAATAGAATCAATATTAATTATATTTACTCCCTTTTCTTCTAATAAATCTTTTACCCTTTTAAGAATTACTACACTAGATATACCCTCCATACTCTTATCATCGTTAGGAAAGAAATAACCTATATCAGGAAGGGCAGACGCTCCTAACAAGGCATCCGCAATAGCATGTATCAAAACATCCCCCATCTGAATGACCTTTCAAGCCCTTGTGAAAGGGTATCTTTATACCTCCCAAAAAAAGATCTCTTCCTTCTTGAAATGGATGTACATCGTAACCTAAACCAACTCTAATTTTGAAAGAATTCCCTCCATCCATAATAAGTCATCCTTAGTAGTAATTTTTATATTAAAAGCCTCACCTTCTATCACATAAACAGGAATACCTAATCTCTCTACTAAAGAAGCATCATCGGTTCCTACAAAATCTTCTTCCCTTGCTTTCTCATGAGCCTCTTTAATTATCTCAAAAGGAAACATTTGTGGGGTTTGAATAATCCATAGTTTACTTCTATCTAAAGTTTCCATAATCCTTTTGGTAGTATTATCTACAACCTTTATAGTATCTTTTACAGGAATACCCAAAATGGCAGAAAGACTCTTCTCAGTACAAAATTTTATAAGCTCTTCTACTTTTTTAATCGATACAAAAGGCCTTGCAGCATCATGAATAAGAACATAATCGCAGTAAAAATCAACCGATTTTAATGCATTATATACAGAATCTTGTCTTTCCTCTCCCCCTAAAACTATTTTATAAACTTTTTCTAATTTCCAGTCTTTTATCTTTTCTTTGTAATATTCCAACATTTCATTCCTTACCACAAGAATTATTTTCTCTATGTCTTTTATATCATGCAATTTTCTTATTGAGTGATACAATATAGGCATACCTTTTATATTAATTAGAAGTTTATCTTCTCCAAACCTTTTACTCTTGCCTGCTGCTACAACAATCCCTACTATCTTTTCCAATGCTCTTTCTCCTCTCTTATCCTACCAAAAATGAGTCTCCCTGCAGCTGTCTGAAAAACACTAGTAACAGTAACTTTAACAGTCTGACCAATATATTTCTTACCATTTTCCACTACCACCATAGTACCATCTTCTAAATAACCCACTCCTTGTCCAGGCTCTTTTCCTTCTTTTATTATACTTATCACTATTTCCTCTCCAGGCAGATAAATAGGCTTCAAAGCATTTGCCAGTTCATTAATATTTAAAACTGTTATACCTTCAATCTTTGCAAGCTTATTTAAACCATAATCATTAGTGATAATCTTACCACCCAGAGTCTTAGCAAGCTTAACCAATTTACTATCAACACTTTGCACCTTAGGAAAATCTATATCCACAATAATCACTTGACTACCAAGTTCTCTCCTTATCTGACTTAGATTATCAAGGCCAAACCTACCTCTATTCTTCTTAAGAGATTCTGAGGAATCAGCAAGCTGTTGGAGCTCTTTGAGAACAAAACGAGGAATAATAATTTTTCCCTCTATAAAATTGGTCTTTAAAACATCCACAATTCTTCCATCTATAATGACACTTGTATCTAGTATTTTCACATAAGGAAAATTTACCAAATCAAAAAACCTAACCTTTCTTGCAAAGCTGATATAAACAATTAATACCAAAAGAGAAAAAACGAAATTAAATATATACCATAAATTTTTGACGTTAGAATAAAAAAGATAAGAAGAACAAAATAAAATACCCCTAAAAAAGGAATAAAAGTTACAATTAATAACAATTTCCAATTTTTTCTCATGAATTTTCAGTCCCCCATAATAATGTAATTAAAAAATAAATCCCCTTAAATCAAAACTTAAAAAAGATGAAAGTCTTTGTAATCTAGTCAAAGCTTCTCTAATCTTTTTAGCTCTCACCTCCCCAACCCCTTCAATATTATCCAGATCCTCAAAACTACTCTCCATGATCTTTGATAGATCACCAAAGTAATTAACAATCTTTTCAATAACACTTGAAGGTATGGAAGTAATTCTGTTCAAGATTCTATAGCCCTTCGGTATTACAGTAATTTCCATATCTACTTCTTCCTTCCTATATCCTAATATTTCCCCCAGCTATATATGAAAACTCTTGAAAATTTCCTTTAAAATTAATAATCAACTCTTTTAAAATATCTTCAGGATCCTTATTCTTCCTCGAGTAGTCCTTTATCACAAGAATAGTGTCTTCCTTTACTCCGGTAAGTAGAGCCTCAAGCTGAATTTCTATAAGCCTTCCCTCTGTACCAAGCTCAATTAAATAGTTTTCTACCTCTTTTCCTATGGTAAATAACATACAAGCTCTGTGTAAAAAAGACAAGACCTCATATATATTAGCTTGGTTCTCTAACTCCAAAGAATTAAGCCTATTTAAAAGATCATCATAGATATTTCTATACCTTTCCATAGTTTGAAGAGCTTGCGAGGCTTTAGTTAATATCTCCTCCACATCCCTTAAGACATATTTCCAATCATTTTGGAACAAAGTTATAGTATCTTTTCTCTGAGAAACACTAATAACTAAGCAACCAGTTTGCTTAGCAACCCTTTCAGCAGTGGCATGTCGTGCTCCAGTTTCAGAAGAAAAAATATTAGGATCTGGAAGCAATATCACATTAGCAAAAAGAATCTTTTTCCCATCCCTCGAAAGTAGAATAGCTCCATCCATCTTTGATAGTTCGTACAATCTATTAGGAGTAAAGTCTATATCTAAAGGGAACCCTCCGTTCATAAGAGGTTTGAGTTTTTCTATCTCTCCTACCACAATTAATGCTCCTGTCTTAGCCTTTACTATTTGCTCAAGACTCTCTCTCAAAGGAGTACCTGGAGCTACAAATCTTAAAGCCTGCAATGCAAATTTTTTTAATTCCGCCATTCTTCCCCCCAAACTAGTTTTATTCCCTCTTCAATATCCGAAACAGGTAATATATTCATATTATACTCATTTAGTTTAATTTTTTTGTCCTTAGGAATCAATGCTTTAATAAAGCCAAATTTCCTTGCCTCTTTTAATCGTCTTTCTATGTGAGGAACTGTTCTAACCTCCCCCCCAAGACCTATTTCCCCCACAGCAATCATATCCGAAGGAAAAGGCTTATCCATCAATGCAGAAAGAAGAGACAAAAGCAAGTCCTAAATCTACTGCAGGCTCATTAATCTTTATTCCACCTACTACATTTACAAACACATCTTTATCGGTAAAATTAGTACGAAGCTTTTTCTCAAGAATTGCTAACAAAAGAACTAACTTATTAAAATCCACCCCTGAAGCTATTCTTCTTGGATAAGAGGTATTTGTTTTACTTACAAGGGCTTGTAACTCTATCAACAAGGGTTTTGTTCCTTCCATAACAGGAACAATAATAGAACCAGCCACATTAATATTTCTATTTTCAATCATCTTCGCTGAGATATCTTCCACTTCAAAAAGGCCACTTTCTTTCATCTCATAAAGTATAAAATCATTAGTGGGTCCAAATCTATTTTTAACTACTCGTAACACCCTCAAGTCATGATATCTCTCTCCCTCGAGATACAAAACCACATCAACTAAATGCTCTAATATTTTGGGCCCTGCTATATCACCCTCTTTAGTTACATGACCAACTAATATAACAGCCACATTATTTTTTTTAGCAAAATCCACCAGCTTCGAGGTACATTCTCTCACCTGTACCACATTTCCGGGAGAAGTGGGAAACTCTGAGGAATAAATCGTCTGAATAGAATCTACAATTATTAGTGAATAATTAAATTTTTCAAGTTCTGGCAGAATATTTTCTATGTCTCTTTCAGAGACAAAATCAATATCCAATCTGTCTTTTGAGGTTAATCTTTTTAACCTTAAACCAACTTGAGATAAGGATTCCTCTGCTGAAATATATAAAACTCTCGAGCTTTCTTTACTAAGAGATATGGCAAGCTGTAACAACAATGTAGATTTACCAATTCCAGGCTCCCCTGCTAAAAGTGTTACTGATCCCTCTACAATTCCCCCTCCAATAATATAATCAAAACCTGTCAGGCCAGTCTTTAGCCTGACAGGTTCGTAATTTAGAATCTGATCTAATCTATATACTTCTAACTCTTCTTTGTTTACTCTTTTATCTACTTTACCTTTATCCTCAACAATTTCGATAAAGGAATTCCAACTTTGACAGTTAGGACATCTGCCAAGCCATCTTACACTCTCATATCCACATACCTGACATACAAACTTACTCTTTACTTTAGACATTTAAAGACTATGAAGGCTCTTTTGCAAAAGCCAACTTTCTAAAAACTATATTTCCTTTCTTATCAAGTTCTGCTTTTATAACATCTCCTTCTTTGAACTCTCCTTGAAGTATAAATTCTGCCAAAGGATCTTCCATATAGTATTGAATTGTCCTCTTTAGAGGTCTTGCACCATATTGAGGATCATAACCCTTCTCAAGCAAGAACTCTTTGACCTCGTCACTTATTTCTAAATCTAATCTCTTCTCTCTCAATCTCTCTCTAACTGGTTTTAACAGTAGCTCTAAAATCTGCTTTAGATCATCTTTAGTAAGTGGCCTGAAGAACACGATCTCATCAAGCCTATTCAGAAATTCTGGCCTGAAGTATTTCTTCATCTCACTCAAAATCAATTCTTTTATCTTATCAAAAGACTTCTCCCTGTCTTCTTTGGAAGCAAAACCTATACTTGCCTCTTGCTTAAAGTATTCTGCACCAAAATTAGAAGTCATTATTAGTATGGTATTTTTGAAGCTTACCCTTCTACCATGACCATCTGTAAGTTGACCTTCATCCATTATTTGCAAAAGAATATTGAAAACATCACTATGAGCTTTTTCTATCTCATCTAAGAGAATAACCGAATAAGGTCTCCTATGAACCTTTTCAGTAAGTTGACCACCCTCCTCATATCCTACATATCCTGGAGGAGCACCAATTAATCTTGAGACTGTATGTTTCTCCATAAATTCTGACATATCGAATCTAATCAGAGCATTTTCATTCCCAAAGAGATACTCTGCAAGAGCTCTTGCAAGCTCGGTCTTACCAACACCCGTTGGGCCTAAAAACATGAATACCCCTATAGGTCTTCTAGGATCTTTTAATCCAGATCTTGATCTTCTTATAGCTCTAGATACTACTCTTACAGCCTCATCTTGAGAAATAATCCTTTTATGAAGCTCTTCTTCCATTCTTAACAATCTTTCTCTTTCTTCAATGAGAAGCTGAGCTACAGGTATTCCAGTCCAAGTCGCTACAACCTGAGCCACATCCTCTGGAGTTACCACTCCAAAGTTAGAAGGAGCAGTTGTATCTATGAAATTTCTAAGATATTCTTCAATCTTTCTTTCTTCATCTCTCAATTGAGCTGCTCTTTCAAAGGCCTGATTTCTTATAGCAATTTCTTTTTGCTCTCTTATTCTCGCCAATTCAAGTTCTAAATTACTCTGAGCTGTATTCTTTTGCTTTCTTAATCTTACCCTTGCAGAAGCTTCATCTATCACATCTATTGCCTTATCAGGCAAGAATCTATCAGTTATATATCTCACTGATAATTTGACCGCTTCTTCTATAGCCTCATCGGTAATTTTTACCCTATGATAATTTTCATATCTCTCTTTCAACCCTTTTAATATCTGAATAGTTTCTTCGGGAGTTGGCTCATCAACCATTATAGGCTGGAATCTTCTCTCTAAAGCACCATCTTTTTCAATATACTTTCTATATTCAGAAGGAGTAGTGGCACCTATTAGCTGTATCTCCCCCTTTGCTAAGGAGGGCTTCAAAATATTTGCTGCATCAACCGCTCCTTCTGCTGCTCCTGCTCCTACCAGAGTATGAATCTCATCTATAAATAGAATGACATCCTTTGCCATTTTAACTTCTTCGATAATTCTCTGCATTCTTTCTTCAAACTCACCTCTATACTTCGTACCAGCCACAATGCTTCCCATATCAATAGCAACTATCCTCTTGTTTAACAAGGTATCAGGGACATCCCCTTCCACTATCTTTTGGGCAAGCCCTTCTACTATAGCTGTCTTACCAACTCCAGGTTCGCCCACTAGAACAGGATTATTTTTAGTTCTTCTACTAAGAATTTGAATTATTCTTTCTAATTCTTTCTCTCTCCCAATAATAGGATCTAATTTCCCTTGTCTTGCAAGTTGAGTTAGATCTCTACCAAACTCGTCTAAGGTTGCTGTAACTGTGCGCTTCTTCTTTAAAGAATTATTGGTAGAAGTATTCATTTGTTGTCTACCTCTTATCTTAGTCGGATCTATAGGTTCGCCAAGAAGTTTCAATATCTCTATAGTAACATCCTCCAACCTTACTCCCATTCCCTCCAAAACATGAGCTGCTACACCTTCACCTTCTTTTAATAAACCAAGAAGCAAATGCTCAGTTCCAATATAGTTATGATTAAGTTCTTGGGCAGATTCGGAAGCATATTCCAATACCTTCTTTGCTCTCGAAGTGAAGGGAAGTGCTCCATAGGAGGTACCATCTCCACGTCCTATTAATCTTTCTATCTCATTCCTAAGATGATTTAGATCAAGACCTAGATTTATAAGAACTTGAGCAGCTATACCTCCTTCCTCACGAATCAACCCTAAGAGAATATGCTCTGTTCCTACTGTAGAATAGTTAAGTCTACGTGCCTCCTCCTGTGCTAAGAGTAGTACTCTGTATGCTCTTTGTGTTAGTTTATCCATCATTTCTCATGCACCTCCTTAAATGACACCTCCCTGATTTATTTTATAATTTTTAAGAAAGACACGCAACAAATCCGCCCTCACCCCATCCCTCTCCTCTGGGTCCATTCCCCTCCCATATTTTGTTTGTAAGTGCCCTGGTAATATCAGGATCATGAGAAGATCTAATACTTTCATAGAAATATCCAACATTTTGAAATATATTCCAAATCTCAAGTCTGATAATAAATTTATCGCCTCAAGACTATTTAAATATCGTGCATTACTCAATATTCCATATGCCCTTGCAACTATATCCTCTACATACCTCCTTTTTTCCCTAAATAAAAACTCTCTCACAATCACCTCTTCATCTATTATCTTCCTTGCTACCTTTTCCATCTTTTCAATTAATTCTTCCTCAGCAATTCCTAAAGAAGACCTACTAGTAATTTGATAAAATCCTGCAATAGGTTTACTTCTTTCTCCATAGATACCTCTTATAAGAATCTTATTAGATCTAAGCTTTTTGAGAAAATCTTTTATTTTACCAGAATAAGTTAAAGCTGGAAGATGAACGACAAAAGAAATTCTAACACCACAACCTAAGTTGGTTATGCATGAGGTCAAATAACCAAACTTATCATCAAAGGCAAACTTAAAATAATCAGAAAAAATTTACCTCCAATGAAAGTAATTTTTTCCAACTTTCCTTTAACTCCAATCCACTACTTAATACCTGTAACCTAAAGTGATCCTCCTCATTTATCATTACACTAAGTTTACCACTTTTATCTACTAAAAGTCCAGCCCCTCTAATATTCTCCAAATGATCACTACTTATCAAATGTTTTTCAACTAGGGCATCAAGTACAATATTTGGTAACTTTTCTAATTTTAAAAAATCATATTCACTAAATCTTGTTTCATTTTTATAAACCCATTCTACTTTGTTAAGGATTCTTTTTCTCTGAGACTCTAATAATTGGGATGGAAAAACGAAATCCTCTAAATTCCTTGCAATTCTTATCCTTGTACTTACCACCACTTCTCTATTATTGTCTTTATCTTCTCCTAACCACTTGAGATATTTATAATAAAATTCTCTCATCCACCCCTCGTATCTATATTTTTAAGAAGATCTCTCAATTTTGCTGCCTTTTCATAATCCTCTTCCTCTATAGCTTTAGAGAGCTCAATTTTATATTTCAATATTTTATCAATTCTAAATTCTTTCTTAGCAGGAATTTTACCTTTATGGATTTTATTTCCATGATACTGGTATACCATTTTTTCTATCTCATCTCTAAAATAGGCATAACAATAGCTGCACCCCAACATACCAGTCTCTTTAATTTCTTCTAAAGATCTATTACATTTTGGACACTTTTTAGCTTTTTCTTCTTTCATAATATAAGTACCCTTAAATATATCCTTTATAACCTGTTTAAGACAACTTTCACAGATCGAATATTTTCTTCTTCCTTTTTCATCATCTATCTCCAAAATATATGTAGCCTCATTCTGATTGCAAAAATCACACTTCATCCCTAACCTGAGCACCTCTTTAAGAAATACTCATGTATTCTAGGATCATCCGTAAGTTCGGGATGAAAAGTCAGACCCAATATGTTGTTCTCCTCTACAAATATAGGCCTATCATTAAAGGTTGCATGTACTTTCACGTTTCGACCTATTTCAACTATTTGGGGAGCCCTAATAAATATACATTCATATTCTCTATCACCAATTACTGGAATCTTTACATAAGTAGAGAAACTCTCTCTTTGCCTACCATAAGCATTACGAGAAACAGTTATATCTAAAACCTTGAGAGTTTTTTGGTCAGGATGATTTTCTATTCTACTGGAAAGTAGAATCAAACCAGCACAAGTTCCCATAGCTGGTAAACCATTAACTAATTTTTCTCTAAGAGCATCAAATAATAGACGATTTTTCCAAAATAGTAAAGAAGGTAGTACTTTCTCCTCCAGGAAGTATTATTCCATCAATAATTTCCAGATGTTCGGGGTTTTTTAACAAGAACCGTTTCAACCCCTAATCTTTCCAACATATTTTTGTGCTCTACTATAGATCCCTGTATAGCAAGTATCCCTATTTTCATTTTTACCAACCTCTTACCTGTAATAATTCGGTTTCAGAAAGTTTTCTCACATCAATACCTGGCATAGGCTCCCCTAGATCCTCCGAGATCTCGGCCAAGACATAAGGATCATCATAATAAGTCACAGCAAGAACTATAGCTCTTGCCCTCTTCCTAGGATCCTTAGACTTAAATATTCCAGAACCTACAAACACACCATCAGCACCAAGATGCATCATCAAAGCAGCATCAGCAGGAGTAGCAATACCACCAGCAGCAAAATTCACTACAGGAAGTCTTCCCAATTTCTTAGTCTCTATTACAAGCTCCAGAGGAGCACCAAGTTCCTTAGCCTTCGCTACTAATTCTTCATCAGGAAGAAGAGCCAAAGCCCTTATCTCATCCATAATTTGCCTCATATGGCGTACAGCTTCCACCACATTTCCGGTACCTGCTTCTCCTTTGGTTCTAATCATAGCTGCGCCTTCTGCAATTCTCCTCAGTGCTTCTCCTAAATCCCTAGCGCCACATACAAAAGGAACTTTAAATAAATGTTTATTTATATGATACTTTTCATCGGCAGGGGTCAGCACTTCGCTTTCATCAATAAAATCCACACCAAGAGCCTCTAAAATTTGAGCCTCTACAAAATGGCCAATTCTAACTTTTGCCATAACCGGAATGCTAACTGCTGACATAATCTCTTTTATTTTTTTAGGATCTGCCATTCTTGCCACTCCGCCCTGAGCTCTTATGTCAGCAGGAACTCTTTCCAAAGCCATAACTGCAACAGCCCCGGCCTCCTCAGCAATTTCGGCCTGTTCTGCGTTAGTTACATCCATAATCACTCCACCTTTTAACATCTGAGCTAAACCTCTTTTTACTTTATCTGTTCCTGTAAAGACTTGCATTTATAACACCCTCCTTACGAAAAAACTATTCACATTTTTCTATTTTTCTAAATGTATACTCCTTTTATATGAATTTGTCAAAACAGAGTATATTAAATTTTTATTAAGAAGAATCATGGAAATATAGATAAATCTTTTCGGCAATTTTTTCAGAAATTCCTGGAACTTTTTTCAAATCTTCCAAAGAGGCTTTTTTTAGATTCTCTAAAGTACTAAAAGCTTCCAAAAGAATTTTCATTCTTTTCTCTCCTACTCCAGGTATTTTATCCAAATGAGAATCCATTAATTTCTTACTCCTTAATTTTCTATGATAAGATACAGCAAACCTATGAGCTTCATCCCTTACCTGTTGGAGAAGATGTAGAGCAGGAGAATCGTAAGAAAGCAAAATAGGTTCTGACCTTCCTGGAACAAAAATCTCTTCTTTCTCTTTAGCAAGAGCTAATATAAATTTAGGCTCTATTTTTAGTTCATTAAAAACCTCTAAAACTGCACTCAGTTGACCCTTTCCTCCGTCTATAAGCATAATATCTGGTAAAGGATCTTCTTCAATATTTTTCAATCTTCTTCTTATTACTTCCTGAAGCATCAAGTAATCATTAGGTAATTCTGGAGTATATTTAATTTTATATCTTCTATATTTAGTTTTCTCTGGATAACCATTTTGAAAATAGACTCTTGATCCTACAGCCTCTCTTCCCTGAAGATTTGAAATGTCATAACCTTCTATAGAAACAGGTAAATTTTGTAGATTAAAAATCCTTTGAAGCTCTGAAAGAGCCAACCAGACCTTTTCTGACTTAATGCTCTCAATTGTTAAATCCTTTAATGCCATGCCTAAAAGCTTTTCTTCTTCTTCATTCTCCGGTGTCCTCAAAACTACTTCAGATCCCTTTCTTTTACACAAAAATTCTTTTAAATTCACCTCTTCTTCAGAAAATGGAGAAGGTACCACTATTACCTCAGGAATTTCTCCTCTTGAATAATATTGCAATACAAAACTTTCTATAAGCTCATCATTAGAACATATCTCAGGTAGAGTTAAATTAAATATCCTCTTCTCAATCAACTTTCCCTCTCTTATTAAGTAAACTAAAGCCTTAGCCTTATGATCCTCCACATAAAACTGTATAAGATCTTTATTCTCACGATTAAAAGAAACAATTTTTTGCTTTTCACTTAAGTTTTGTAATAATCTTATCTTATCTCTTATCTTCGCTGCCTTTTCAAACTCAAGATTTTTAGAATACTCTTGCATTTGATCATAAAGTTTTTCTATAATCTCCTCATACTTTCCATCTAAAAAATCGATAACCCCTTTTACAATTTCCCAATACTCTTCTTTTGTAATATAATTTTGACACGGAGCCTTACAATTGCCGATAAAATAGTTTAGACAGGGTCTCTTAGGTTTTGATTTTGGTAAATTCCAATTACAGGATCTTAAGTTAAATATCTTCTTGACCATAGATATGGTCTCTCTTACTGTTCCACTTTGAGTATAAGGACCGTAATACCTTGCACCATCATCTTCAAAACGTCTCGCAAGAACAAGTCTTGGATACTCCTCATAGAGGGTCAATTTCAACATTGGGTATTGCTTATCATCTCTTAATTGTACATTCATTATAGGTCTATATTTCTTTATAAGTACTGATTCTAAAATCAAGGCCTCTGTCTCGGTGTCTGTTATATAAAACTCTATATTCTTGGCTTTCTTTAAAATATAGTTACTTTTGGGGGAGTCATCATTAAAATAAGAAAGAACCCTCTTTCTCAGGTTTTTGGCTTTGCCTACATAAATTACCTTACCTGAGTGATCATAGAAAATATATACTCCAGTACTTTCAGGAAAATTTTCTACTTTTTGTTTTAGTATCCATTATAAAAAAANNCATTTCTCATTATATAAATAATTTTAAGACAACTAAAATCAAAACTCAATGCAAGAAGTTGCATTAAGCCTCAATATAATGTATATTATTAAAATAGTTTTTGAGAATAAGGTGAGGAGAAACAATGAGAAAGCATATTTATGAGCTCATAAAAAATGCTATAAATGTCTTAAAAGAAAAAGAAAATTTCACAACAGATGAGATTGAAATAATTATAGAAACCCCAAAACAAAAAGAATACGGAGATTATGCAACAGCCGTTGCACTCCAAATTGCTCAGAAGAACAAAAAACCGCCAAGAATAGTAGCCGAAAAAATTTTAGAAAACTTAGAAAAATCCCCATTTATTAGAAAGGCAGAGATTGCTGGTCCTGGATTTATAAACTTTTTCCTTAACGACGAAGCACTATGGGAGACTTTGAGATTAATCAGAAAAGATTTAGATAGTTTTGTAAGCATACCTACCTAAAAAAGAAAAAGATACAATTAGAGTTTGGAAGCATCAATCCCACAGGCCCCATGCATATAGCTCATGCAAGAGGCGTAACCATAGGCGATTCTTTAGCAAATCTATTTAGAAGAATAGGCTGGAATGTGGAAAAAGAGTTCTACATAAATGATGCTGGAAACCAAATTAGATCTTCTTGGGGAGTCTCTTTATGCGAGGTATATGCAACTCTTAGGATATGATCATCCAGTACCAGATGAAGGCTATCATGGAAACTATCTTATAGAATTAGCAAAAGAACTATTAAACCAAAAAGATCAAATAGAGAAAATGAATGAAACAGAGAAGAAGAAGTTTTTCAAAGAATACGCCTTAAGTAAGATGTTAGAAGATATTAAAACAACTCTTCTTGACTTTGGGGTAGAATATGACGTTTGGTTTAGTGAGCGAACCTTACACGAAAATGGTAAAGTAAAAGAAGTATTAGATATTCTTGTAAAAAATGGATATGCCTATGAAAAGGATGGTGCCATCTGGTTTTTATCCACAAAATTTGGTGATGAGAAAGATAGAGTTCTTGTTAAAAGTGATGGCAAACCAACTTACTTTTTAGCTGACATTGCTTATCATCTAAATAAAATCCAGAGAGGATTCGATTGGATAATTGATGTGTGGGGAGCAGATCATCATAGTCATGTCACCAGATTAAAGGGAGCAATTCAAGCCTTAGGATATCCTAAAGATATCCTTGAAATAATTCTTGTCCAAATGGTAAGGTTAATGAAAGGCAACGAAGAAATAAAAATGTCAAAAAGGACAGGAGATTTTGTAACCCTTAAAGAAGTGCAAGAAGAAGTTGGAAAAGATCCTATAAGATTTTTCTTCTTATTAAGAAGCCCTGAAAGCCAACTCGATTTTGATATAGAACTTGCCAAAAAACAATCAGTAGAGAACCCTGTTTACTATGTACAATATGCTCATGCAAGATGCTGTAGTATTCTTAAAAACGCAGAAGCAAAAGGATATAACTTAGCAGACTTAGATCAAGCCAACCTATCCCTACTTAAAGAAGAAAAAGAAAAAGACCTAATATTAAATCTTTTAAGATATCCTGAAAAACTCGACGATATTACAAGAACCTTAGAAATACATCAACTTCCTTTCTATTTATTAAACCTTAGCACTCTCTTCCATGGATACTATGATTCCCATAAGGTTATAACCGAAGACAGAGATCTAACATTAGCAAGACTTGTGCTCATAGACTGTATTAGAATAATAATAAAAGATGCCTTAAGCATACTTGGGGTATCAGCTACCCGAAAAAATGTAAGGGGGTGTGAATATGAGAATAAGATGGTACGGACATGCATGCTTTCTCTTTATAAATTCTGAGGGCAAAAAGATCCTCACAGATCCTTTTGATTCATCGGTAGGATATCCTTTACCTGATGTAGAACCTGATATAGTTACTGTAAGCCATGAACACTTCGATCACAATGCTGTCCATATATTAAAAGGAAATCCAATAGTAGTACAAGGAGAAGGAGAAACCCAAATAAACAACGTTAAAATAAAAGGATTTAACACATTCCATGATGAGGAAGGTGGAAAGAAAAGAGGAGTTAACACTATCTATCTTATTGAAACCGATGAAATTAAGATATTGCATTTAGGAGACTTAGGACATGTATTAACTAATGAGTATAAGGAAAAAGTTGGCGAGGTAAATATACTTTGCATTCCTGTAGGAGGCACATTTACTATTGATGCTTCTTCTGCAATAAAAGTAGTAGAGCTTATAAAGCCTAATATTGTGATACCAATGCACTATAAAACTCCTCACTTAAAATTTGATCTTGCAAAAGTAGACGACTTCGTTAATGAAGTTAGTTACCCTGTAAAAAGATTTGAGGAGAAAGAAATAGAAGTAAATAAGAATAATATTCCCTCTTCCACAGAAGTTTGGGTCTTATCTTATTAACCCCAAAATCAGTTCAAATCTTAGGAGGCATATCTATGAATAGAGAAGAAGCCCTAACCAAAGTTAAAAAATATGTAAAAAATAAAAATCTAATAAAACATATGCTAGCTACAGAATCTATCATGAGAGCCCTTGCCAAAAGATTTAATGAGGATGAAGAAAAATGGGGACTGGCCGGACTCTTACATGACATAGACTATGAACTTACTGAAAAAGAACCAGAAAAACAACAGCCTCCTTGCAGAAGAGTTATTGAAAGACGATAATTTACCAGAAGACGTCATAGAAGCAATAAAGGCTCACAACGAGATACATCAATTACCAAGAGAAACTCTCCTTGCAAAGGCTTTATATGCAGTAGATCCTTTAACAGGGTTAATTGTTGCTGCTGCTCTAATTCATCCAGAGAAGAAATTAGCTCCTTTAGATGTAAATTTCATTCTTAATAGATTCAAAGAAAAAAGCTTTGCAAGAGGAGCAAATAGGGAACAAATCAAAACTTGCGAGGAATTTGGTTTAAGCTTAGAAGAATTCATAAATATAGGCTTAGAAGCCATGAAGTCAATATCAGACGAATTAGGACTGTAAGGAGGAAGAGCGATGTCCTACAAAAAAAATCGCAAGAATATCTATATATGCAGCGTCTTATGCAGTATTAACTGTAATACTAAGTCCTATAAGCTATGGTCCCATTCAAGTAAGAGTATCTGAATTTATGACTCTATTCCCTTTTATAGATAAGATGGCAATACCAGGACTTTTCATAGGCTGCGCCATAGCTAACTTATTTAGCCCTGCTGGCTGGATAGATGTTATCTTTGGAAGTTTATTTACCTTAATTGCAGCTTTTTTAACAAGAAAAATGCCTAATGTTTACCTTGCTCCTCTACCGCCTATACTTGTTAATGCTTTTGGAGTTAGTTTATATCTTCATTTATTCTTCAAGTTACCTTATTTACTGAATGTTCTATATATAGGCTTAGGAGAGGCTATCGCCACATATTTCATTGGACTTCCTCTCTTACTTTACATACTCAAGAATGAAAATCTTAAAAAAATCTTCAGTAAGGAGTAGAGGATGATGAAGAAAATAAGTATTGAGGAAGAATTGGAAATATTAAAATCTAACGTGGTAGAGATAATCCCTGAAGATGGTTTGTACGAAAAACTAAAAAAGGCAAGAGAAGAAGGAAGGCCACTAAGGGTAAAATTAGGAGCAGATCCTTCTGCCCCTGACCTACATCTGGGACACGCAGTAGTATTGAGAAAATTAAAACAATTTCAAGATCTTGGACATCAAGTAGTATTTATCATAGGAGATTTTACTGCAAGAATAGGTGATCCTTCAGGTAGAAGTGAAACAAGAAAACCCCTAACCCCAGAACAAGTCAAGAAAAATGCCTTAACTTATCAAGAACAGGTAGGTAAGATTCTTGATGTTTCAAAGGCAGAAATAAGGTATCAAGAAGAATGGTTTGGGAAAATGAAATTAGAGGATGTATTAGTTTTAACCTCAAAATACACTATCGCAAGAATGCTTGAAAGAGACGACTTTGCTCAAAGATTCAAAGAACAAAAACCAATTTTTATTCATGAGATCATGTACCCATTGCTCCAAGCTTATGATTCTGTAGCTATAAAAGCAGACATAGAATTAGGAGGAACTGATCAAAAATTTAATCTTATAGTAGGAAGAGAAATTCAAAGAGAATACGGCTTAGAACCACAAGTAGCAATGTTGATGCCAATATTGGAAGGCCTTGACGGAAAACAAAAAATAGAGCAAAAGTCTTGGAAACTACATAGGTCTTACTGAGCCACCCAACCAGATGTATGGAAAAGTAATGTCTATTCCTGACGAATTAATAATAAGATATTTTGAACTTGCAACAGAATTACCTAAAGAAGAAATTAGAAAAATAGAACAGGAAATGAGAGAAGGAAAACTTAATCCTAGAGATGCGAAAGCAAGATTAGCAAGAGAAATTGTAAAGATATATCATGGAGAAGAAGCAAGCTTAAAAGCCGAGGAAGAGTTTAATAGAATCTTTAGAAATAAAGAATTACCTGAGAATGTACCTGAAGTTGAAATATCGGAACCTAAGATATGGATTGTGAAATTATTAACCCAAGTCGGAGCAGCCAAAAGCAACAGTGAAGCAAAAAGATTAATTTTCCAAGGAGCAGTAGAAATAGATGGCACGAGAATAGAAGACATAAATTTGGATATTTCCATTGACAAACCCTTTATATTAAGGGTTGGAAAGCATTTCTTTAGGAGGATAAAAAGGGCATGAGAAAAGGAAAAAAAAGAGCAATTGCTATTACAGTGTTTTTCGGTAGTTTAGTAATAATAGCCTCTGCAAAAATCATAGAGAATAACTATCTATGGAGGAATTTTTCTCATTTAAGACCTATAAGAGAAGTTATTCTTACCGATGGGAACAAAAGACCTATAAAAGTTAAAACAAATGCTGGATTTGTTTGGGAGGTACTTGAAGAGCAAAAAATTAAATTGTCTAAGTACGACATTGTAAGTCCACCTGCAAGAACTCCACTGACTGAAAGAATAAAAGAAATAAAAATCACAAGAGTAAGCGAGAGCACTACTAAGAGGATAGAAATTATTGAACCTAAAATAATCTTGAAAGTAACCTATTCTAAATCCTACAGTGAAAGAATAAAAACTCACGGAATACCCGGTAAAATAGAAAAAGTCTACAAAAAGAGAATCATTAATGGAAAACTTGAAAAAGAAGTTTTAATCTCAAGAAAAGAACTTCAAAAAATGTCCCCGACTGTTATAGAAGTTACCACCCCTGTTATCAAGTATCTTAAATTAGAATCTGCCACTTTTGAAGTAGTAAAACCCATCAAAGTAACTGCTACTGCCTACGAACCCTGGACCGGTGGTGATGGAAATAATATCACTGCCCTTGGATGGAAAGCATCGAAAGGAATTATAGCTGTAGATCCAAGATATATACCTTTAAGGAGTGCATTTTATATCCCAAACTATGGTTTTGCTTTAGCAGGAGATACAGGTGGACTCATAAAAGGATGGAGAGTAGACCTATGCTTTCCCACTTTAAGAGAAGTAAAGTATTTTGGAAGAAGAAAAATTACTATTTATCTTCTTAGAAGAATAGCTTAATGAACTTAACAAGTAGATCAGAGCTCATAGAAATCCTTCAGAAAAACAACATATTTCTCAAAAAAAGCTTAGGTCAGAATTTCTTAGTTGATAAAAATATTTTAAAAAAAATTAATCGACGCCTTAGAAATCTCAAAAGAAGATACTATATTAGAAGTAGGATGCGGCGTTGGAACTTTAACCCTTGAACTTGCAAAAAGATCCAAAAGGGTCATAGGTGTGGAAATCGATAAAAGGTTCAAACCTATCCTTGAAAATCTCTTAAAGGATTATCCAAATACAGAGATTATTTTTGAAGATATTATGAAAATAGATCTTTCAAAAATAGTAACTCCACCCTACAAATTAGCAGGGAATTTACCCTACTACATTTCTGGCAGTTTTTTAGGAGAATATTTTCAGAAAGGACCTTATGCGAGCTTAATGGTAATAATGCTTCAAAAGGAGATGGCTGAAAGACTAACCTCTTCCCCTGGAAACAAAAAATATAGTCCTTTATCTATACTCCTCCATATCACTTATTCTTATGAAGTTATCTCAAAAGTCCCTCCTTCGTGCTTTTTTCCTGCACCAGAAGTAGAATCAGTGATACTAAGACTAAAGCTAAATCCTAAACTCGATAAAATCCATAATAAAGAACTCTTTTTCAAACTTTTAAAAGAAAGTTTTAGCCAAAGAAGAAAATTTCTATTAAATAATCTGCAAAGAGCTTTTCCTGAGATAGACTGGAAAACACTATTCACCGAACTCAATATTGATAGTAAAATAAGAGCAGAAGATTTATCGCCTGAGGATTACATAACATTGTCAAATAAGGCCTTTGCTCTATGGAAAGATTAAACATATATACTTTTGGTAAAATAACTCTTTTTCTTGACGTAATAAATAAAAGAGAAGATGGATACCATAATATAAAAATACTTCTCCATAACATAAATTTATGGGACTTCATGCAAATCTCACCACTACCCTATCCTAAATTCATTATAAATTCTAATCTCAATATCCCATTAGAGGAAAATCTTGTATACAAGGCCTATAAAAAATTTATTGAAACCACGGGAAGAAAGATAGGAGTAAGAATATTTTTATACAAAAAAATACCAATACAAGCAGGCCTTGGCGGTGGTAGCTCTAATGCAGCAGGAATAATTTGGGGCTTAAATATTCTTACCAAATCAAATCTTTCTTTAAAAGAAATGGCAAATATAGGAGAAACTTTAGGCTCTGACGTTCCTTTCTTCTTTTATGGAGGATCATGTGTAGCAGAAGGAAAGGGGGAACTAATTACAAAGATATTACACCAAAGCTTTAAATTTCTTCTAATACTTCCTCCTTATGGCATAAGCACAAGGGACATTTACTCAAAAAATAAAAAAAGAAGATTTAGGAACTCATATAGATTTTGAAGAAATTATCTCAAATTTTGAAAAAGGCTTTCTTTCAAAACCTTATAACTTCTTTGAAAAAATAGTATTTGAGGAATATCAGGAATTAAGAGAGATAAAAGAATTAATATCAGAAATAACCCCCTATGTGGCTATGACAGGCACGGGTTCTACTATGTTTGTATTAATTAGAGATGACTCTGAGAATTAAAAAAATTAATAAAAAANNCAAAGAATATTTAGACAAAGGTTATAAAATAAGGTCTGTAAAGTCAAGTCCTTTAGGAATAAAAATTTTAAGATAAAGAAGGAGTGTTCAAAAATGATAAGCTTAAAGGATATAGAGTCCTCAAAGGAGAGGATCTCTCCCTTCATTCACAAAACTCCTATCTCTCTTTCCCAAACCTTTAGTGATATGACAGGAAAAGAAATATTTTTAAAATTTGAAAATCTACAAAAAACAGGGGCTTTTAAAATCAGAGGGGCTATAAATTACATCTCTCAGCTAAAAAAAGTAAAAGGAGTAATAACCGCTTCAGCTGGAAACCATGCTCAAGGAGTGGCATATGCAAGCAAACTCTTTGGTATACCTTCTACAATAGTTATGCCTGAAAATACACCTTTGATAAAAATAATTTCTACAAAGAACTATGGAGCAAAAGTAATTCTACACGGAAAAGTATATGACGATGCCTTTAATTATGCCAAAGAATTGGCAAACGAAGAAAGATTAGAATTTGTACCTGCTTTTGACGATGAAAGAATAATTTCTGGACAAGGAACAATAGCTCTTGAAATTCTTGAGGATTTAAAAGATATAGAAGCCTTAATTGTACCCATTGGTGGAGGAGGACTTGCTTCGGGAATCTTAATTGCCTTAAAAGAAATAAATCCTAAAATAAAAGTTTACGGAGTACAATCTAATGCTTTTCCCTCAATGTATGAAAAAATTAAAAAAGTAGAAATACCTAAAAAACCAGAACAAACAATAGCAGAAGGAATAGCTGTTAAAAAAACCTGGAGAAATAACATCACATATAATCGAGAAGTATATAGATGATATTTTTTATAGTGGAAGAAGAGAAAATAGCAGAAGCCATTCTATTACTCTTAGAAAGAGCAAAAACCCTGGTAGAAGGAGCTGGAGCCTCAACCCTTGCTGCAGTCTTAAAATACTGTGACCAAATACCTGANAAAAAGATTGTCCTTATTTTGAGCGGTGGAAATATTGATGTAAGCCTGTTAACAAAAATTATTGAGTTTGGTCTCATAGAGGCGGGAAGAATCGTACATATGAAGGTAAAACTTCCTGATCTTCCTGGACATTTATCTCAGGTAATTGACGTTATATCTAAAGAAAAGGACAAATATTATCACCATACATCAAGATCCGTCTCTACCTTTCTTTCCTAAAATAGAGAGTACCGTTGAATTTACTCTTGAGACGAAAAATCCCGACCAAATTAGGAGAATTTTTGATAAAATAAAAGAAAAAGGCTATGAAATTGAAATTTTAGAAAAAGGAGGAATTACAAAAAATGAATAACGATCTATTAAACATGCTCAAAGAGATTACTGAAGCTCCTGGAGTTTCAGGGTATGAAAAGGGTATAAGGGAAGTACTAAAGAGATATCTTTCTCAAATTGCAACATTAGAAGAAGATAGGCTTGGAAGTTTAATCTTTAAAAAGGAAGGTTCTAACCAAAAGACCAAAGATAATGTTAGCAGCCCATATGGATGAAATTGGTTTTATGGTAAAAAGCATAACTTCGAATGGTTATATAAAATTTATCCCTCTCGGAGGATGGTGGGATCAGGTTCTTTTATCCCAGAGAGTGGTTATACATACTCAAAATGGACCTATCATAGGAGTTATAGGATCAAAGCCACCTCATATACTATCAGAAGAAGAGAGAAAAAAAGTGGTAGAAAAGAAAGAGATGTATATTGATATTGGAGCAAGTAGTGAAGAAGAAGCTTTAAAATGGGGTGTAAGACCTGGAGATCCCATAACACCCTACAGTGAATTTCAGGTAATGCATAATCCCGATCTCCTCTTAGCAAAAGCATGGGATGACAGAGTAGGATGTGCTCTACTTGTAGAAATAATAAAAGAATTGATCAATGAAAATCATCCTAACACAATATATGGGGTTGCAACAGTCCAAGAAGAAGTAGGCTTAAGAGGTGCCACTACCTCCTCTTTTGTGGTTAACCCTGACGTGGCTATCATATTAGAATCAGATATCGCTACCGATATGCCAGGAATAAACGAAGAAAAGAAGATTTATTTAGGAAAAGGGCCTTCCTTAATAATTTACGATGCTACCATGATCCCAAACTCTAACTTAAGAAGAATGTTTATAGACATTGCTAGAAAAACTAAATATACCAATACAATATTCTGCCCTTGAAAGAGGAGGAACTGATGGAGGCAGAATTCATATTCATGCAAAAGGTGTACCCTCTGTTGTAATTGGAGTTCCAGCAAGGTACATTCATTCCCATACTAGCATTATAAATATACAAGACTTCTTAAATGACAAAAAAATTAATTATAGAGGTAATACAAAAATCTTAATGAAGAGATAGTAGAGAAGCTATGAAGAAAGTAAGAGCTATATCATTAATCTCTGGAGGACTTGACAGTATTCTTGCTACATGGCTTATTCTCCAACAAGGTATAGAAGTAATTGGAGTGACCTTTTATACTCCCTTTTTTAACTTAGAATTACCTAAGAAGGCATGTGAATTTTTAAATATCCCTTTGCATGTGGTAGATATAACAGAAGAATACATGGCTATTTTAAAAAACCCTAGATTTGGTTATGGCAAAAATATGAATCCTTGTATTGACTGTCATACCTTTATGGTTAAAAAAGCAAAAGAGTTACTTCCAAAGTTCGATGCAGATTTCATTATTACTGGAGAGGTCTTAGGAGAAAGACCTATGTCCCAAAACAAACAATCTTTAAGACTTGTAGAAAAATACTCTGGAACTGAAGATATACTCTTAAGGCCTCTTTCTGCCAAATTGCTTCCTCCCACAAAGCCAGAAAGAGAAGGTTGGGTAGATAGAGAAAAACTTTTAGATATAAAAGGAAGATCAAGGAAAGTACAATTGGAACTTGCTAAAAAAATAGGACTAAAAGAAATTCCTACTCCTGCTGGAGGATGTCTCCTAACAGAACCTAATTTTTCTCGTCGCTTAAAAGATCTATTAGAACACTCTAAAAATTTCGATAAGCGAGACTTGAAACTTTTGAAGATAGGTCGACACCTTAGAATAAATGACAATACAAAAGTAATAGTAGGAAGAAATAAAGAAGAAAACGAAAAAATACTATCTTTGGCAAGAGAAAATGATACTATTCTAAAAGCGACAGAACCCTCTCCTATAACTATTGTTCCCAACAAAATTATTGAAGATGAAAAAGAGCTTCAAGAAGTTGCAAGAATAACTGCTTATTATAGTGATCACAAGATGGAGCCAAAAGTTAAAGTAAAAGCCAAATTAGGAAAAGGGGAAAAAGAGATAGAGGTAGTTCCTTATAATAAAGAAAACTTTCCCTACAAGCCAATATAATTATGGAAAAGGTACCTATAATCCTGACTCATAACTATCTTGATTTTGATGCTCTTTCTTCTCTCTATGCTGCTAAAAAGCTTTATCCTAAAGCAATAGCCTATGCAGGTAAAAGCATGGAGAGAAAAGTCTACGAATTCTATTTGCTCTACAAAGATATCTTAAGATTTGTCGAGAATCCTGATATAAATGTAGAGATAGAAAAGATAATTCTCGTTGATAATCATTGGTTAAACCGTGTAGAAAAGAAATTTCAAGATATTATAAAGGAAAAGAAAGTTCCTATAGAGATATATGACCATCATGAAACAGGAGACATAAAAGGAGATATAGAATTTATTGAAAAAACTGGATCAACCACTACTATCTTAGTGGAAAAACTTATTGAGAAAAAAATTCCTATAGACCCTATCGAGGCAACTATATTCCTCTTAGGTATGTACCAAGATACTGGAAACTTCTTATTCTTAAATACCACTCCCAAGGATTTAAAAATAGCAAGTTATCTATTAGAAAGAGGTGCAGATCTCAATATTATAAATCGTTATATCTATGAAAAATTAACCGATGAACAAAAAGAATTACTCAATGAACTTCTACAGGCATCTAAGGAAATATCCATAAGTGGTTACAGGATAGTTATTGCTAGTTTAGAGAAAGATAAATATGTAGAGGGCCTATCAATCTTAGCCCATAAAGTTTTAGATGAAAAAGAAGCAGATATCTTATTTATCCTACTTCAAGTAAAGGACAAAATCTTTGTCATGGGTAGATCTAAAACCCCAAATGTTGACTTAAGAGAAGTACTAAGAGACTTTAACCCTGGAGGCCACAAAACCGCTACTACAATTGTTCTCAACTCTCAAGAGATAGGACTGAACTCCGCAGAGGATTTAGTTATAGAAAGACTTAAAAAATATCTACCACGAGACTTCTTAGCAAAAGATATAATGTCTTATCCTGTAGTTACTATTCCACCAGATATCTCCATTAAAGAAGCTTTCAAAATTATGATGAAATATGGATATGGAGGTTTGTGTGTTGAGGAGAACAAAAAACTTGTTGGAATTATAAGTAGAAGAGATATTGAAAGAGCTATAAATCTTAAGCTTACCAAGAGAAAAGTAAAATCTTTTATGTCTAAACCTGTAATAACGGTAACTCCCGAAACACCAATATGGGAAATAGAAAAAATACTCGTGGAAAAAAATATTGGAAGAGTTCCAGTATTAGATGGAGATAAAATTGTAGGCATAATAACAAGACAGGATATTTTGAGATTTAGATTTTTAAGATCTAATATTTACTCACCACTAGGCAGTATCTTCCAAATAAGTGAGGATAAAATTAGATCATCTCCCTGGAGAGATATATTAGAAGAACTTAGAAAAATAACTTCTCAATACAATATATCTATTTATGCTATAGGGGGATTTGTAAGAGATCTTTTATTAGGACAGTCCAACTTTGACTTAGATATTGTGGTAGAGGGAGATATTCAACTTATTATATCTAAGATTATGGACAAATGGGAAGGTAAAGTAATAACTCATCCCCAATTTGGAACCTCAGAGATAATCCTTAGTGATGGAAAAAGAATAGACATTGCTACAGCAAGAATAGAACACTACGAAGAACCTGGAAGTCTTCCTAAAGTAGAAAGAAGCTCTTTATGGCTGGATCTTAAAAGAAGAGATTTTACCATAAATGCCTTAGCCATGAGCCTCAATGAAGAGAACTTTGGAGAAATCATTGATCTTTATGGAGGATTAGAAGATCTTACCAGAAAAGAATTAAGAATATTACATAATTTAAGCTTTGTAGAAGATCCTACCAGAATATTAAGAGGTATAAGGCTTGAAGCAAGACTTGGATTTACCTTCGAAGAGAAGACCTTCAAACTTCTTAAAGAAGCTATAGAAAACGGCTTTTTAAATAAGATCGCTAAAGAAAGATTGAAAGATGAAATAATTTTAATACTTCAAGAATCTCAACCTGAAAAAGTATTAAAACGCCTCGAAGAATTAAATGCTCTTTCTTACATATTTCCCATAAGAAAACTTCCTAAAAACTTTGAGAAGAAAAACCAAATATTAAAAAACGAATATCCTCAAAAATATGAACTTCAAATACTAAATATAATATCCGAAGCCACTTTTAGATGAAGGAAAAAAATGGCTACAAGATTTAAAGTTTCCCCAAAAAATAGCCTATCAATTTATTCTTCTCAAACACTATCAAAACATTAGTACCTTATCTGAAAAAGACATTATAAATCTATCAGACCTTCCTGACGACTTCTTACTTCTCCTTTCGTTAAATTCCAAAAAAACTGGTAAAGATATTCTACGAATAAGATTACTTAAAGAAAAAGGAGTACCTTACCTTAAAGGAAAGGATCTCTTAAATATGGGGTTTAAAGGAAAGATAATTGGAGAACTTTTAAAACAGTTATTTTTAAAACATTATTACGGAGAAGTAAAAACAAGAGAGGAAGAGGAAAAATTTATAAAAGAACTTATAAACTCAAATCTAAAATAGGATCATTTAAGATCTTTCCTTCAAACTTATATACACTCCTAAGCCTCTTTGCTGAGCCAAAACCTGTTAAAATCTCATAGGGAATAGTGTTAGATATAATTGCAAGTTCTTGAGCATCAATTATTTTATCCTTTTCCATACCTAATATCGTTACTACATCTCCCTTCTTTGCCTCTTTATCTGTTACATCAATAGTAAATTGATCCATAGAAATCCTACCTACGATTTTACAGTATTCACCATTAAGAATAACCCTTCCCTTGTTAGAAAGATCTCTCCTATACCCATCGGCGTATCCCAAAGGCACAAGAGCAATTTTCGTATTCTTTTCTGTCATGAATGTATGACCATACCCTATCCCCCAACCCTCTGGAAGATCCTTAATAAGAGTAATTTTTGCTTTTACTTCCATAACAGGTTTTAACGCTTTATCTCCATATCCATATAGAGATATTCCTGGCCTTACCGCATTAAAATGGAACTCTGGAAAATTAAAGATACCACCAGTATTTGAAAAATGAAAAACCAACTCTTCATCTTTAAATTTATCATATATCTCGTAAAATAATTTCTTTTGAAAAATATTATAAGGATCCTTTTTATTTTCTGAATTAGATAAGTGTGACGAAATCCCCTCAAGGATCAAACCTGGATATTTCTCCATAACATTCAGCACTTTATCAACCTCTGAAGGAAGAAGACCTTCTCTTCCCATACCTGTATCAAACATGAGATGAATCTTTAATTCTTTACCTTTACTATGAGAGAATTTCCCCAAATCTTCTAAAAATTCTATATCGGAGATCACTGGTGTAAGTTGATATTCAAGATAATAGGGTATGGAAGACTTGAGTTGAGGAGAAAGTACTAATNNTTTTTTTGTTATGCCTATCTTTCTTAAAAAAATACCTTCATCTATATGCGCTACAGCAAAGCTGTTAACATTAGCATACTTTTGCAAAAATAAAGATACAATCTTAGCTCCATGCCCGTAGGCATCAGCCTTAACCACTGCAATTATATCAACCTTTTTCCCAATTTTTTCTCTTATAACTTTTATATTATTTAAAAGGGCTGAGAGATCAATCTCTCTCCAAGCCAATATATCTCTCATCAAGATTCCTTCAATCTCAAAAGTCTAAAGAAATTACTCCTCTCAAGTTCCTCTAATTTAACAGTTATTAATTTAATAGTCTCTTCTATTTGAGGTATAAGCTTATATTCTAAAGCATTTACTCTTCGCTTAGTTCTCTCAATCTCTTCTGCAAGAGAAATCAGGTATCTTTCCTTATTTGCAAGGACTATTATATTCTCAACTATCCTACTCCATCTTTCTACAAGCTCATCCATAACATAAGGAGTTTCTATATAACTATAAAGAGGAGTATAAACATTCTCAATAGTAAGTTCTTTAACAGGTATATTCATTCTCTTTTCTAACTTTTGAGATATAGTAGTTTTACCATCATTTATCTGAAGCAAACTTTCCCAAAGTGGACCAGAAAGCCTTATATAAAGAGTACCTCCTATTGCCAAAAATTCAAGGAATTCTCTCTCTGTTAACTCCCTTAAGGTTCTATAATTTTGAACTTCTTCCATAAATCTCTGAATCAAACCCTCTAACTTATCTTGAAGAAGTTTATGACCCCTTCTTGCAATAGCAAGTCTCTTTTTTAATCTTAAAAGTTCCATTCGATTAGGATTTACTCTAAGAGGCATCTTCCTTCCCCCAGAACTCATCAAGATATTCAGGTCTAATTCTCTTAAGACTAGACCTTGGTAATCTTCTAAGGAGTTTCCATCCTAAATCTAACGTCTCAAATATACTTCTGTTCTCATATTCTCCTTGTTTGATAAATTCCATTTCAAAAGCTTCGGCAAATTCAAGAAATTGAACATCTTCTTCGGTAAGCGCAGCTTCACCTAAAACCACAGCAAGTTCTTTTGCTTCAAGTCCTCTTGAGTAAGCAGCATATAATTGGTTGGACAAATCTCCGTGATCTTTTCTAGTTCTTCCTTCTCCAATTCCACCTCTCATCAGTCTTGAAAGGGATTGCAACACATCAATAGGAGGATATATACCACGCCTATGAAGCTCTCTACTCAAAAATATCTGCCCTTCAGTGATATATCCGGTCAGGTCAGGAATAGGATGAGTTCTATCATCTTCAGGCATAGTCAATATAGGCAAGAGAGTTATTGAACCTTTCTTACCTCTAATTCTTCCTGCTCTCTCGTAAAGAGTTGCAAGGTCTGTATAAAGATATCCAGGATATCCACGCCTTCCTGGTACCTCTTTCCTTGAAGCTGAGACTTCTCTCAAAGCCTCTGCATAGTTAGTCATATCACTTAATATTACAAGGACATGCATATCTAGATCAAAAGCAAGATACTCTGCTGCTGTTAATGCAAATCTTGGAGTCGCTATTCTTTCAATTACAGGATCATTAGCAAGATTTATAAACAGTACTGTTCTCTCTAAAGCTCCTGTATTCTTAAAATTTTCTATAAAGAAGTTTGCTTCTTCAAAAGTTATTCCCATGGCTCCAAATACCACAGCAAACTTTTCTTCTTCATTAAGAAGTCTTGCCTGTCTCGCAATCTGAGCAGCAAGCGTAGCATGAGGAAGACCCGCTCCTGAAAAAATTGGAATCTTTTGGCCTCTTACTATAGTATTCATACCATCTATAGCGGAAATTCCAGTTTGGATGAATTCTTGAGGATAAGCTCTTGAATAAGGATTTATAGGACTTCCATTTATATCCATCCTTTTTTGTAGGGATAATTTCAGGTCCACCATCTCTCGGTCTGCCAAGTCCATCAAAAGTTCTTCCAAGAATCTCTGGAGATAAGTTTATCTCAAGAACATGGCCCAAAAATTTTACTCGCATTCCTTTCAAAGATAAATCCTGTGTGCTTGCAAACATCTGTACTAAAGCAGCGCCCTCTTGAGCTTCAAGCACTTGTCCTTGCCTTATTTCACCATTAGCAAGCTTTACTTCTACTACTTCTCCATATTTTACATTTTCAATATTCTCCACTAAAACTAAAGGCCCACTTATTTTCGATACTGAAGTATATTCTTTAGGCATATTCTCTTGTTCCCTCCTTTATTCCCTCAAGCCTTTGCTTAATCTCAACCAATAGAGCCTCGAGTTCATTTATACGATCCTCAGGAACAAATTTCATTCTTGCTATCTTCTCTCTCTCAGGAAGCCTCAGTATATCTTCTAAAGGATAACCTTCTTCAATCAAGCTTTGAGCTATCCTATGAAAACTTATTATATTCTTTAACATTAGATACTGTTTATAAGGAGAAGTATAAGTATCCACCTCATGAAGAGCATTTTGATGCAAGAAATCTTCCCTTATAGAACGAGCTGTCTCAAGAGTTAATCTATCTTGAGGAGATAAAGCCTCCATACCCACAAGCCTTACTATATCTTGGAGCTCTGCCTCTCTCTGAAGAATAGCCATTGCTTCCTGTCTTAAATCATAAAAATCTTCTGCCACATTTTCTTTCCAGAACTTACTCACAGGTTCAAGATAGAGAGAATAACTTACAAGCCAATCTACAGCAGGAAAATGTCTGCTAAAAGCCAAACGAGCATCAAGTCCCCAAAATACTTTTGTGACCCTAAGGGTAGCCTGAACTACAGGATCCGACAAATCTCCTCCTGGAGGAGATACTGCACCTATTATGCTTACAGAACCAATTTTATCCTCTTTGCCCAGACATTTAACTAAGCCTGCTCTTTCATAAAAACTCGCAACCCTTGAAGCAAGATATGCAGGATATCCTTCCTCACCAGGCATCTCTCCAAGTCTTCCAGATATCTCCCTCATAGCTTCCGCCCAACGAGATGTGGAATCTGCCATGAGAGCTACATGATATCCCATATCCCTAAAGTACTCAGCAATAGTTATACCAGTAAATACAGAAGCCTCTCTTGCAGCCACAGGCATGTTTGAGGTATTAGCTATCAAAACAGTTCTCTCCATAAGAGGCTTTCCTGTTCTCGGATCTTTTAATTCTGGAAATTCTATTAAAACTTCCGTCATCTCATTCCCTCTTTCACCACACCCTATATAAACCACAACCTCTGCATCAGCCCACTTGGCAAGCTGGTGCTGAATTATAGTTTTACCACTTCCAAAGGGTCCAGGCACACATGCAGTACCACCTTTTACAAGAGGAAAGAACGTATCCAGAACTCTTTGCCCGGTTATAAGAGGAACTTGAGGAGGAAGTTTCTCTTTGACAGGCCTCTGATACCTTACAGGCCATTTATGCATCAATTTTAATTCATGTTTCTTTCCACTATCGTCCTCTAGAACACCAATAACTTCTTCCACTGTATAAGTCCCACTCTTAATCTCAAGAATCTTACCCCTCAAATAAGGAGGGACAAGTATCCTATGTTCTAAAGCAGAGGTTTCTTGTACAATTCCAAGAACATCTCCACCTTCTACATAATCACCAGGTTTAACCCTTGCTTCAAAATCCCATTTCTTTTCTCTATCGAGAGCAGGAAAAGATAAACCTCTGCTAAGAAAATCTCCACTTACTTCAGCAAGTCTATTTAAGGGTCTTTGTATACCATCGTAAATCTGACTTATAATTCCAGGCCCGAGTTCTACAGAAAGAGGTTCCCCCAAAGCATAAACAGGCTCACCAGGACCTATACCTTGAGTTTCCTCATACACTTGAATATATACCAAATCGTTATCAAGTCCTATCACTTCTCCAAAAAGCTCAAGGTTACCTACTCTAACCATCTCATACATCTTTACATTTGGAAGCCCTTTTGCTACCACAAGAGGGCCTGCTACTCTAACTATTTTTCCTTCCATAATATCCCTCTCCTTCAGAAATAATATCAATTCCTAAGGCCTTTTCAGCCATATCTCTCAAAAGCTCTTCTCCCATCTTTCTATTGGAAAAAGTATCAGGTAGGATCAAAGGAATCTTTCCTTTACCTTTTAAATTCTCAACTATTTTTCCAGCTACGCTCTCAAGGACAATAATTAGAGAATATTCTTTCTCTGAAAGACTCATATAAATTTCGTATGCCTCGTCAGGGTTTCTAACAGGATATACATCAAGACCAAAAATCCTAAAAACCTCTATAAGACTACCAAGTCCTATTATGGCAATTTTATTCTCATTCATTTGCTCTCAACAACCCTCTTTCCCAATATTCTCTTGGGATTTTCAATTTCTTATTTTCAAGGATGAATAATATATCTTCCATCTCCCACATCTTGACATAAAAATAGTACAAAACTACCTCAGGCCCACTAACTACATTTTTAAAGTTTTTATTCATATAAGAATAAAGGTATTTTTTAATAAGCATATCAAAATCGTAATTTTTTAAATCTTCTAGAAATCTTTGTTTTAATTCTTCGTCTCCATAGAGCACTCTGTAAGAAGCTAAATCCCAATTCAGCCTCTTAAGAATCTCTGTTACATAAGGAACTTTTTCCAGTCTTACATCTATTTTTATAAAATTAAGTTTATTTTTAAGCAGAACAAAATCTCTTATCTTCTTGTTTTCTATTCTTTTAAACAATTCCTTTGAAGTAGCTAGAATTCCAAAATCTATTATTAAATTCCATAGCCCTAAATCACTAATTTGTTGAGAATCAGCCTTTTGAATCTTAGAAGTCAATTTATTCCTAAGTTCACTGTATGTCCTTCCATAAGAGAAATTAAAAAATACCTCTAAACTTTCACTTTTTGCTTAATTGCAATAACTCATTTCTTACATCATGGGTCATAAATTCAAAAAGCACCAAATCCCAATAGGGATACTTTACAGTATTAGCCATTATTTTCAAATCGTCATATAAAACCTTTAAAAAACCAGAGTATCCCTCTAAAAGAGGGGCATAAATAGTCTCCTTCAAAAGGTTATAAGCATCACTCAAATCAGCATTCAAAAGAATTTCCCATTGACGCTTATCAAGAAGCTTAGGTAGCTTTGCTTTTAAATTTGTAGAAAGAAATAAATATTCTGTATACATACTTACCTTTCTCCATGAAGAATTTGCGCTATTTCAAGTATGTTTTTATTAACTAATTCTTCAATAATCGTATCAACAGTAAGGTCGATCACTAAATTATCTTTTTGAATTACAAATCCACCATTTCCCTCCATTCTATCCTTACTTAAAGTTAAACTATATTTCTTGCAAAAATAATCTACGTCAATCTTATCCTCATTTTTTGTGAGAATCATCTCTCCACTTTTTATGGACTCTCTCTCAAGCAAATTTTCCCAAATCTTATTGTAAACTTCATTAGAGGAACTTTTAAGCCTCTCTAAGACCAAATTCTTAACTTTAGCAATTGCATCAGACTCTATACGTAGCTTTTCAGCATTATACTTAAGCTTTAACTGAGCAGCCAAAGTATTTTCTTCTCTATTAAGCTTCTCTTTCAAGCTTCTCTTTTGTTTTTCCTTCCATTCTTCTAATTCTTTTTCCTTTTTAGCTACAAACTCTTGGAATTCTTTTTCCTTTTTATTTTTGATCTCTTCAATCTTTGTTCTCTTTTCAGTTTCAAGTCTCTCAACTATTCTCTCTAAGGACATTATAGCTTCACTCCAAAGAACAAAAGAATTATTGATGTTATTAAAGAAAGAATAGCATAAGTCTCCACAAGAGCAGGAATAATAATAGCCTGTCCAGAGGTTTGAGGCTTCTGAGCTACCATTTGAAGAGCAGCAGCACTCGCCCTACCCTGCCACATACCACTCACATATTCTCCAATCATAAGAGGAATACTTACTGCAAATACCATTAACCCTTGCTCCAAAGTAAGATTTGGAACATTACCTCCCAGAAGTCCCAATCTCATTAGTATAAGAAATGCACCTATAAATCCATAAAAACCTTGTGTACCAGGAAGGGCTTGAAGAATAAGAACTGTACCAAAAAGATCTGGCTTTTCAGCAAGTACTCCTGCCGCAGCCTCACCAGCTATTCCTACTCCTTTTCCAGAACCTGCTGCTGCTAATCCCGCACCTAAAGCAGCCCCAATAAGAGCAATTGCCAAACCAAGCATACTACTTACCTCCCATCATAATTTTTCTTTATTCTAAAAAATTTCCCTTCTATTCTATAAGGAAGAAACTTTCTTCCCCCATCTACAAAAAATCTTCCATAAAGCTCTAAAAATTGTAACCTGGTAGAATGAACAAAAGCTGATAATGCACTAAGAACAAAGTTTAAGAGTTGACCCCCCATCCAGATTAAAATCAGAAATATCCATCCTAAAATAGGCACACCTTTTACCATATTGGCAAGCTGGGTAATCACAAATCCAAATATAGAGCCAACAAGGTTTAATGCAAAAAGCCTTGAATAAGAAAGTACATCCCCCACAAAGGATGTCAAACCATATCCTCCCATTATTCCATAAATACTAATTAAACCAACTAAAATACGAGCAAAACCTTTTTTATCTCTTCCCTGAGTCAATATAAGCCCAATAAGGCTGAAGAGAAGTACGTATTTAAATACCTCCATACCTCCAAGTCTTATCCCTAAGGCTTTAGATCCAAAATAAATTAACAATGATCCAAGGAATAATATCCATAAACCAGCATCGTATAAAGCTCCTTCGTAGTCCTTTACCTTAATGCAAGATATAAAACGAAGAATTAAAGCATAGAATTGTGAGATTATGCCTATAAATAACGATATGCCAAGAGCCGTAATCAAATCTTGAGACGGATTTACAATAGGAAATACTCCCAGAAATTTTCCATCAGGACCTAAAAATGGTTGATTTCCAAAAACGCTCCAAGTTAATGTTCCAACTATGATAGATGGAATACTAAGCACAGTTAAAAGATCTAAGAGTTGCTTTGTGTCATCTTCAGGTTTGAATTTTCTCTTTATCCATAAAGAACTTAGAAGAAGCAAAAGCCCATAACCTATATCCCCTAAGCATATACCAAAAAACACCATGTAAAAAGGAGCCATAAAAGGTGTAGGATCAATAAATCCATAAGGAGGAAGCCCATACAATTTAGTCAAAAACTCAAAGGGTTTAATCAATTTAGGATTATGTAAAATTACAGGCGGATCATCATCCTGATCTGGCTCTCTACTATCAAAGATAGCATCAGGAATATTATCCCTAAGTAACGTTAAAAATCTTTCTTTATCCCTCTTAGGTATCCATCCTGAAAATATGGTAAAGTAATTACTGTGATGAGCAAGACTTTTTGCCCCTACCTCTTTTATTTTGGCCACATAATAATCGTACCATGCAAGAATATTCTTCTTTTTAGCCAATAATTTTTCAGCCTTTAGATACAACGCTTTTAATTCTTCTTCTACCTTATTCAAACTCCTCTGAATTTTCTCAAGACCTTCGACAGGAGAAGATTTCAAATAAGGAATACGTTTATGATTAAAGTTATGTTTCTGAAGAAGGTTTTCAAAAATTTCAGAAAGAGTCTTAGGTACAACAAATATAACCTTCACAGTTTTATTACTAACAAAAGCCTTATACCAACTTTCTTCAAGCACATCTTTACTATCCTCTAAAAAACTATTCCATTCATCTTGTGTAAAGCCACCACAATACAAAGCAAATCTTTTAAAAACTCTAGGAAAATCAAGAATTTCATTAACATCTACCCAATAAGCTGTCTCTTCGTATAAATTAGACAATAGCTTTTTCTTCTCTTCTATCACATTAAGAGTTCTTTCTAAAATCTTTGCTTCTTTATATAGTTCATCAACAGAAACTTCTGATCTTAACTTCTCAAACTCTTCTTCTGTTATCTCCTCTCTTCCAGCAAAAAATGCCTCTAAAAATCCCTTTCCTTCTGGATAAAAAAATCTTAAGATTTTTAATATCTCATCTAATTTTGTAAGATAAGCATCATAAGGAGAACTCTTTTCAGGGTTTCCTTCTTCAGTCAGTTTCTCCCAGTGTATGTCTTCAAAGCCTTTAAAAATAGAAACTACTTTTTCTTCTTTTTCCTTAGGAAAGATCAACCAGAACTTTTCAACTTTTAAAATAGCCATAATTTTTTCATCCCTACTTTTCAATTAATTTATCCAGAAGATAATCTACAATACTAGGTATTCTCTTTTCTACTACTTCTTTATAAGCATTAGTTTCGTTTATATATTCTTGCTCTAATTTTTCCAGCTTTACTTTTAAAGAATCATAATACTTTCTTTCTTCAGCTTTTAATTCTTCCAAAAATCTTTGTTTCTCCTCTTCCATCTTTGTAACATACTCTTGAACCTTCCAATAATATTCTTCTTCTAATTCCTTTTTTGCTTTCTCAATCTCAAATTCTACTTCTTTTTCTTTCTCACTTATAAAAGAAATAACATCTTTAATTTTCTCTTCTCTCATAGCTCTACACTACCTTTTGCACTTTTCCAGCCTTCAAACAACGGGTACACACTTTTATGGTTTTAACTTTTCCATTAACAAGAGCACGAACTTTATGAAGATTAGGAAGCCATCTGGTTTTAGTCCTACGATGAGAGTGAGATACTTGCAATCCAGTCCATGGACCTTTGCCACAAATTTCGCATCTTCTTGACATTTTGCATACCTCCTTTCTTTATAGATTTTAAGAAAATATTTTTAAACTTGTGTTAAAAAAATAACAAATTTCAAGAAAAATCGGTTATAATTATATCATATGAAGAAAAGATTGCCAGCAGTGGCAGGATATTTTTATCCTTGCCACCTCAAGAGAGCTTTTAAATATGCTATCTCAGTTTATAAAAGAGGTGCCCAACAAAGTACCTCTCTGGGGATGTATTGTTCCTCACGCTGGATACATTTACTCAGGAAAGGTTGCTGGAGCAGTATACTCTCTCATGGAAGTTCCAGATGTAGCCATAATTATAGGTCCGAACCATAATGGACTTGGATACCCCTCTGCTATTTATAGTGAAGGAATCTGGACTACTCCCCTCGGAGACGTAGAAATAGATTCTGTTCTTTCACAAAAAATCTTACAAGAATCTGATTATCTTAAAGAAGACGCCTTAGCTCACCAACCAGAACACTCTCTTGAGGTTCAAGTACCTTTCTTACAATATATAAATCCCAACATAAAAAATAGTACCCATAACTGTGGTTGACTACAGCTATGAGGTGCTAAAAAATCTAGGATATGCTATAAGCCAAGCCGTAAGAGATTATGAGTATAACACTGTGATAATTGCAAGCTCAGATTTTTCTCACTATGAACCACATGAAATTGCAAAACAGAAGGATCTTTATGCTATAGAATCTATTCTCAATCTGGACGAAAAAGAGTTTATAAAAAGAGTTGTAGAAAAAGACATTTCAATATGTGGAGTAGGCCCAATAGTTATCACAATGATAGCCGTAAAATTACTGGGAAGTAAAAGAGCAAAACTTGTTGAGTATCAAACTTCAGGTAATGTAACAAGAGATTTTGATCAAGTTGTAGGATATGCTGGAATAATTTTTCCTAAGTAAAGAAAGTGGAAAGATTAGGAATAGTTGGACTTGGAAATCCAGGATATGAATATGCTAACACTCGCCATAACGTGGGATTTATGGTGGTTGATTATTTACAAGAATTCTTTAAATTTCCACCATACAAAAAGACAAGCTCAAATTTAATTACTTTCGGAAGAGTACACAACACAGAGGTCTATCTGGTAAAACCTCAAACTTATATGAACCTAAGTGGTATAGGAGTCAAAGAATTTTTAGCAAAGTTTAACTTTAAACCCGAAGAAGTTCTTGTAATCCACGATGATCTTGATCTTCTTGTAGGAACCATTAGGATCAGATTTGATGGAAAAGATGGAGGACATAATGGAATAAAATCCATAATAAAAGAAATCAATACGCCTAATTTTTATAGGCTTAGAATAGGTATTGGAAAACCTAAAGATAAAAATCAAGTTGTAGAATATGTATTAGGAAATTTTGAAGATGAGGAATTTACAATAATTAACAAAATTATACAAAGCTCCCCCCCAGATAGTAGAAACTATCATAGAGAAAGGATGGGAAGTAGCTCAAAACTTATACAACAGAAAATGCCTATTCTCTTAGAAAAGGTCTTAAGAAGTAGTGAATTTAGCAATTTAGAAAAAGAAATTAACTCAAGGAGCAATATTAAGCTTTTTGGAATTTACAAGGGATTCTTTCCCTTACTTTTTTTATACCTAAAAAGATATAAAAGACCAATTTTATGGGTAACTAATAATGAAGAGGACTTAAGCATATGGGAAGACTTACAAGAAGATTTGGAATTAAGCATATTACCTCCTTATGTTCATCTTCCGTATGAAAGACCTCTAAGATCGCCACAGGTTCAAGGAAAAAGGTTAAAAGCTATTTCCGACATAATTTACAACAATAGTTTTTCTATAGTAGCTTCCTTAAAATCCCTAATCTACCCTCTTATACCCAAAGAAAATATTGAAAAAAGAATTTTAAAAATTAAAGTGGGAGAAGAAATAACTCGAGAAAAGATAGAAAAATTCCTCGCAGAAAACCTATATCAAAGAACACCTCAGGTAGAAAAGATAGGAGAGTACAGTATAAGAGGTGGAATTCTTGATATATTCCCTCCACTATATGAAAATCCCATAAGAATAGAATTTTTTGGAGATGAGATTTCTTCTATAAGATTCTTTAACTTAGAAGACAAAAGATCTATAAAAACTACAAAAGAAGTTATTTTAACCCCCATTTCGGAATTGATTGAAGATAAAAATGAAGAGAGCTATTTTCTAAAAAACAAAGAGATAAAAACATATCTATTTTCATATTTACCTAAAGACACCATCTTAGTCTTTGAAAACCATAAAGCAAGCCTTGCATTACTTGAGAAATGGACTGAAAAAGGACTTGTAAACTTTGAAAAAAGAAGAACTAAAGAAAACCTACCTGAAGGTTTATATCTTACCGACTATGAATTACAAAATTTCATTTCTAAATACCAAGTTTTAGACTTGAACAGCACAGAGCCAGATCTTGTATTTACTATTTACTCTCCTCCATCCTACCGAGGTACTAACGAATTTTTTGAAAAAAACATAAAATCCTTCCTTGAAAATGGCTGGGAAGTACACATATTCTCAGAACACCAAGACATAATAAGAACAAGATTAAAAAACCTAAATGTGAAATACTTAACCGAAGAAAAAGTAAGAGAAGGATTCTTATGGGAGAATGAAAAAGTCCTTGTGATTACCGATTATGAAATATTTGGTAAAAAAAGAAAAAGAAAACCAATAAGATACGAAAAGGGATTAAAACCAAAAGATTTATATCTATTAAAAGATGGAGATTATGTGGTACATGTAAATTATGGAATAGGAATATTCAGGGGCTTAAAAAAGCTTAAAATAGACGATGTAGAAAAGGAATTTATATACATTGAATATGCTAACAATAGCTTTTTATATGTACCCTTAGAGGAAATGCATCTTATCCAAAGATACGTATCCTCTTCACCAGAACCCCCTCAGATAAGCAGATTAGAATCTCACCAATGGGAAGAAACCAAAAGAAAAGTAAAAGAATCGGCAAAAGAGATTGCAGAAGAATTGTTAAAAGTTTATGCCCAGAGAGAATTAACAGAGGGTTTTGCCTTTTCTCCAGATAGTCCTCTTCAGGAAGAGCTTGAAGCAAGTTTTCCTTATGTAGAAACAGAAGATCAAATAAAAGCCCTTAAAGAGATAAAAAGGGATATAGGAATACAAAAAAACCTATGGAAAGGGTACTGATTGGAGATGTGGGGTTTGGTAAAACAGAACTTGCCTTAAGAGCAAGTTTTAAAGCAGTTCTAGATGGAAAACAAGTGGCAATCTTAGTGCCGACTACTATTCTTACCTACCAACATTGGAAGGTATTTCGAGAAAGATTAGAAGTATTTCCTGTAAACGTAGAGATCTTAAGCAGACTCAAACCTAAATCAGAACAAAAGAGAATAATAGAAAGAATAAGAAAAGGGGAAATAGACATTATTATAGGAACCCACCGAATATTACAAAAAGATGTGGAATTTAAGGACTTGGGTCTCATCATAGTAGACGAAGAACATAGATTTGGAGTCTTACAAAAAGAATCCTTTAAAAAGAAATATCCACATGTGGACATTCTTTATCTTTCTGCAACTCCAATTCCTAGAACCCTATCTATGGTTCTTTCTGGAATAAGGCAATTTTCTGTGCTTGAAACTCCTCCTGAAAACCGATTGCCTATTCAAACCTTTGTTGTTGAATATAATCCTGAGATCATTCAAGAAGGAATAAGAAGAGAATTAGAAAGAGGTGGACAAGTATATTACGTATGTAATGATATAGAAAGATTAGAGAAAATAAAAGAAGAACTAACAAAACTTGTTCCGGAGGCAACTTATGCCATAGCACACGGAAAAATGGACGATGAAGAACTAACAGAGGTTATGAGTAATTTCTATGATGGCAAAATAGACGTCTTAATAGCCACCACTATTATAGAATCAGGTATCGATGTTCCAAATGCCAACACATTATTTGTAGAAAATGCAGAACATATGGGACTTGCTCAACTTTACCAACTGAGAGGAAGAATAGGAAGATCCTATAAACAAGCATATGCCTATTTTCTTCATGCTCCTACTAAAAAAACTATCTTTAGATAGCATTAAAAGACTTGAAGCACTAAAGGAATTCTCAAGCCTTGGATCAGGATTAAGACTTGCCTTAAGAGACCTCGAAATAAGAGGAGCAGGAAAAATTCTTGGAAAAGAGCAGCACGGACATATAAACTCTGTTGGTTTCTATTTATATCTTCAACTTTTGGAAGAAGCTATAAATGAATTAAAGAACAGTACAAGGAAAAAGTAGAAAAAAACAAAGTAAAATTGCCGTATTACACATCCATTTCCAGCAATCATACCAGAATACTACATAAGTCAAAGTAGCGATCGTATATATTATTATCAGAAATTAGCTCACTTAGAAGATATAAATGATATAGATAAGATAAGAAAAGAATTAGAAGATATCTATGGTCCAATTCCAGAGCCAGTGGAGAACTTGTTTATTCTATCTCAGATAAAGTTTTTTGCAGAAAAAATAGGTATAGAAAAAATTGAAATATCAGAAGATAAAACAAAATTAACCTATTCAAAAGGCATTGAAAGAACCTTGAACCTACCAAGAGGAAACTATAAGAAAAAGATCCAATTTCTGCTCCAATTCCTCAAAGACATCTCCAATATTAAGTAAAATTAGTGTTATAATCGCAATCAGGTTTTTATTTCTAAAAACTGTAAAGTATGAGGTGAGATGACATGAAGAAACACAGTTTCTTTAAGTATCTTATTCATTGTTTTTGTTTGTCAATCTTTATCCTTGGAGGAGCTTTTGTAGCCCTTGTATATCATCAGATGAAAAACTATCCTGTGCTAAAAATTAACGGTATGCCCGTAAGCAGACAAGAGTATAAAGACAGATTAAACTTCATGAAAACCCAATATTCTATTATGTTCGGTGTTGATTTTACCACCACTCAGGGACAAAAAATGCTTCCACAAGTAAAAGAAGAAACTATTAAAGATATTGCTCGTTGGAAAATTGTACAAGCAGAAGACCAAAAAAAGAGGAATTTCCGTCTCCGAAAAAGAAGTTGAGACAAGATTAAAAGAAATAGAGAAAGAATTCCCAAGTGTACTACAATTTGAAATAACTCTTTCCCAGTATGGTTATGACAGAAACACTTTTAAAGAAGAACTTAGAAAAAACCTACTTATGAGAAAACTTATGGATGAGATTGGAAAAGATGAAAAAGTAACTGAAGATGAAATAAAGAAATATTACAATGAGAATATAAAACTTTTTGAACATCCTAAGGAGTATAAAGTTTACTCTATATTTATAAAAGACGAGAAGAAAGCAAAAGAAGTCTATAATGAACTTCTCTCTAATAAAATAACCTTTACTGATGCTGCAAAGAAATACTCTGAAGATACAACCACAAAAGATTCAGGTGGAGATTTAGGATTTATCACTCAGGGTACTCTTCCTGAGGAGGTTGAAAAAGTAACCTTTACCTTACCTCTTAACCAAATAAGCAAACCTATTAAAACCGATGAAGGATATTACATAACAAAAGTTACTGAAATAAAAGAGGCTTATACTACACCTTACTTCCAAGCTAAAGCAGAAATAGAGGATAAACTCCTTTATGATAAAAGATCTAAGGTTTTCAATAAGTGGCTTGAGGAGCAAGTAAGTAAAGCTAAGATAGAAAAAGACTTTTCAGATAACGATATATGGATGAAACTATGGAGAAAAATCGTCGAAATCCAACAATTGTTTTATAGAAAAGAAGCAAAAACACCATTACCCAAAACTGACGAATAGTAAAATTACTATTTTTTCCAAACAGCATATGGCCTTATTTCTTAGAATTACTTTTCTAAAATATAGCATAAAAACTTGCTTTTTATAAAGTAAGTGCTATAATTTAAGTGAACTTCGTATTTTTAAAGATAAAGAGAAAAATAAAATGGACGAAAAAGAAAAAACATGTAAAGAATTTATAGATCTCTACTTTGTAGTAAAGAGAGTGAGGGAAGAATGTCCATGGGACCAAAAACAAACCCCTCAAACTCTCATACCATATTTTCTTGAAGAAGCTTATGAGCTCATAGATGCTTTAGAAAAAAATGATCAGGAAATGATAAAAGAGGAGTTAGGAGATATTCTCTTGCATGTCCTTATGCAAAGTATAATGGCAGAAGAAAAAAATAGATTTAATTTTGAAGAGGTATGTAAAAATTTAAAAGTCAAGTTAATAACAAGACATCCTCATGTATTTGGAGAAGTTAAAATAGAAGGGGTTGAGGATGTCTTAACAAATTGGGAAAGTATAAAAAGCAAAGAAAAAGATGAAGAGGGAATCCTGAGTGGAATTCCTCAAAATATGCCTGCCTTACTTACTGCTTTTAGAATACAAGAAAAAGCCTCCCACGTGGGTTTTGATTGGAAGAAGAGTAAAGAAATAATACCTAAACTCTACGAAGAGTTAAAAGAGCTAGAAAAAGCAATTCAAGAAGACAATAAAGAAGATATGGAAGAGGAAATCGGGGATCTACTATTTACCATAGTAAATATAGCAAGACATTTAGGAATTGATCCAGAATCTTCTTTGAGAAAGACAAACAAAAAATTTACAGAGCGCTTTAAATACATAGAAGATAGAATAAAAGAATCTGGTAAAGAATGGAAAGATTTTAGCTTAGAAGAATTAGATAAACTTTGGGAAAGCTCGAAAACTTTATAGAAGTTTTTAATAAAAACCTATAATCAGAAAGGGGGTGACTAAGAGATGAAAAAGGCAGAGTTTATCGCAAAAGTAGCTGAGAAGGCAAAAATACACCAAGAAAGAAGCAACAAAAGTAGTAAATGCTGTATTAGAAACCATCACTGAAGCTCTCTCTAAGGGGGATACTGTTCAATTTGTAGGCTTTGGAACCTTCTCTGTAAGAAAGAGAGCAGCAAGAGAAGGGAGAAATCCCCGTACTCAACAACCAATTAAGATTCCTGCCACAAAAGTTCCAGTATTCCGTCCAGGAAAAGAGCTTCGTGAAGCAGTAAAGAAGTAAAACTTTATCTCCGGGCTGGGGGATTCCCCCAGCCCGGAAACATTTTTTTGGGAGTGGAAAAATGGCAAAGAAGCTATTTCTCGAAGATGAGCATGTAAAATATGGCGCGAAGTTTTTTGAATTTGCTGGTTGGTGGATGCCTCTAGAATACTCAGGAACTATAAATGAGCACCTTACTGTAAGAAACCATGTCGGAATCTTTGACATCTCCCATATGGGACGAATACTCTTAAAAGGAAAGGGAGCAAAAGATCTTGTCCAATATATTACTACTAATGACGTAAACAACCTCTATCCTGGAAAAGCTCAATATTCACTCGTATTAAATCCTACTGGAACGATTAAAGATGATATTATCGTTTATAAAATAGATGAAGAAGAATTTTTAATGGTTGTAAACGCAATAAATACTCAAAAGATTTTAGACTGGTTAAATATACACAACAAATTTGGTGTAAATATTTTAGATATTACCACTGATACTACTCTGTTAGCCATTCAAGGGCCAGCTTCCGAAAAAACCCTTGAGGATTATTTTAATTTAAATCTAAAAAACCTAAAATACTATCATTTTCAAAAGAATCACATAATTATCTCCAGAACAGGATATACTGGTGAAGATGGATTTGAGATAATATCAGATCTAGATACAGGGAGAAAAATATTTAAAGATTTGGTAGAGAATAAAAAAGTTTTACCCTGTGGATTGGGAGCAAGAAATACTTTAAGAATAGAAATGGGATACCCTCTATATGGGCACGAAATAGATGAAAATACAACACCATGGGAAGCCAACTTAGGATGGGTAGTAAAAATTAATAAAGGAGATTTTATAGGAAAGGATGCACTAATAGAGAAAAAGAATAAGAAAGAGAAATTTCTAAAAGGATTTATCATGTTAGAGAATGGTATACCAAGAGATAGCTATGAAGTATACTTAGGAGAGGAAAAAATTGGCTATATCACAAGTGGAACCTTTTCTCCTATATTGAAAACAGGTATTGGTATGTTATATACTACCAAGGATATTGAAAATGAAATATTTATTAAAATAAGAGAAAAATTCTTAAAGGCAAAAATTGAAAAGCCACCTTTTATTAAAAATACTTCCATAAAGAAAGGAGAGAAGTGAAAATGTATCCAGAAGATAGAAAATACTACAAAAGACCATGAATGGGACAAAATTAGAGGGTAACATTGCCATCATTGGAATCACCTACCATGCTCAGGAGGAGCTAGGTGACATAGTACACATAGATCTCCCAGAGGTAGGAAAAGAAGTAAAACAAAACGAAGTTCTTGCAGTAGTTGAATCAGTCAAGTCCGCATCTGATGTTTATTCTCCCCTCTCTGGAAAAGTCATTGAGGTCAATGAAAATTTAAAAACCAAGCCAGAACTTATAAATGAAGATCCTTATAATGCAGGATGGATTGTTAAGCTAGAACTTTCAGACCCAAAAGAGTACGAAAGTTTGCTTTCTGCAGAGGAGTATAAAAAACTCATTGGAGAATAGTTGAATGACGTACTTTCCTCATACTCCACAAGAAATAAGGGAGATGCTGAATACTATAGGATTAGAGTCTATAGAGGACCTTTTCTCTGAAATCCCTGAAGAGATAAGACAAAAAGACAAAAGAAAACTTACAAAATTCCAGCATCTCCCTCAGAAATCGATCTTTTAGAAGAAATAAAAAATATAGCAAGAAAAAATATTGGAAAAGAGTATATCTCTTTTCTTGGCGGTGGAGCCTATAAACATTATATCCCACCCTTTGTGAAATTGGTCTCCCTCTTTCCTACATTTTACACTGCCTATACCCCTTATCAACCAGAAATAAGTCAGGGAGTATTACAATCTATCTTTGAGTATCAGAGCCTTATTTGTGATCTTACTGGAATGGAGGTAGCAAACGCCTCTTTATATGAGGCAGGTTCAGGGATAGCAGAAGCTGCTCTTATGTCAGTTAGAATCACAGGAAAAAAGGAAGTTATTGCATCTTCAGGTCTTAATCCTGAATATATCTCAGTACTTAAGACCTATCTTCAAGCCCAAAACATTGAACTTAAAATAATACCTCTTGATGAAAAGGGTGAAACAGATGTTGATTTTCTTGAAAAAAATATATCTCCTAAAACTTCTGGAGTTATAATACAAAACCCTAATTTCTTTGGAGTTATAGAGACTAAACTCAAAGATATAGAAGAACTAATTCATAAAAATAATGCCCTGTTTATTCTCTCCATATATCCTATATCTCTTGGTATTCTCAAACCCCCTTCTGAATACAATGTAGATATTGTTGTGGGAGAAGGACAATCCTTAGGAATACCATTGGGATTTGGTGGACCTTATTTAGGAATTCTTGCCACAAAAAAGGAATTTATAAGACAAATTCCAGGAAGAATAGTTGGAGAAACCATAGATCTAGAAGGTGAAAGAGGCTTTGTGAATACCCTACAAACTAGAGAACAACACATAAGAAGAGCGAAGGCCACATCAAATATATGCACAAATGAGGCCCTATCAGCTATATCTGCAGCTGTTTATATGGCAATTCTTGGAAAAAAAGGTATTAAGAAAATCGCAGAAGTCTGTTTTTCGAGGGCACATTATTTGAGAGAGAGAATGCAAAAAGAAGTAAATTTAGAAATCACATATCCAAATTCCCATTTCTTTAACGAATTTGTAATTAAAATTCCTGAAAATAGTGAAAATTTCTTGAAAAAGTTAGAAGAAAAAAAGATTTTAGGAGGAATTCCTTTATCTAAGTTTTATAAAGACAGAGATAAGGAAATACTCGTAGCGGTAACAGAAAGAAATTCTTTAGAGGAACTTGAGTATTATATAAAATCTCTTAAGGAGGTCCTTAAGAAGAATTGAAAAAGAAAATACCTTTAATAAAAGAACTAAACAATGACGAGAAACCTACTATACATTTACCAGAGCCATTAGAAGATTTTTTACCTGAAAAAATACTACCCAAAGATCTGTTAAGAGAATCTTTACCCATTCCTCAGATAAGTGAGATTGAAGTAGTAAGACATTTCACAAATCTATCCCATATGGGATATGGAGTTGACCTCGGTTTTTATCCTTTAGGGTCATGTACTATGAAATATAATCCAAAAATCAACGAAGAAATTGCAAATAATGAATATTTTACTGATCTACATCCTTACACTCCTGAAGAACTATCTCAGGGAGCCCTTGAAATAATCTACAAACTTGGAGAAGCCCTTTCTAAAATAACAGGGATGGACAAATTTACATTCCAGCCTTCTGCTGGAGCCCATGGAGAATTAACAGCCCTTCTTATAATAAAAGCCTATCTAAGGGACAAAGGAGAAAATAGGAACATAGTACTTGTACCTGACTCTGCCCATGGCACAAATCCAGCAAGTGCATCAATGGCTGGATTTGAAACTATAGAAATACCATCCGATGAAAGAGGCCTTGTAAATCCAAACATTTTGGGAAAATATCTAAATAAAAATGTGGCTGTGTTAATGTTAACAAATCCTAATACTCTTGGACTTTTTGAAAAAGACATCCTTAAAATAGCTCAAATGGTTCATGATGAGGGAGCACTCTTGTACTATGATGGTGCCAATTTAAACGGAATTATGGGCTATGCTCGTCCTGGAGATATGGGATTTGATGCGGTACATGTCAACTTACACAAAACCTTCTCTACACCCCATGGTGGGGGAGGTCCAGGTGCGGGTCCCGTAGGAGTAAAAGACTTCCTAAAAGATTACCTACCTGTTCCTACGGTAGAGCACGATGGAAACAAATACTATTTAAACTACCAGGTTCCTAAAACTATAGGACGAGTAAGAACCTTTTATGGTAACTTTCTGGTTATGCTAAAAGCTTATGCCTATATCAGGCTATTAGGAGATGAAGGTCTAAAGAAAACTACTGAGATGGCAGTGCTAAATGCAAATTATCTAAAAGAAAAATTAAAAGATTATTTCGAACTTCCATACCCATCCATATGTAAGCATGAGTTTGTGCTATCAAGGTAAAAATCTAAAAGAAAAAGGAATAAAAGTCCTTGATATTGCAAAAAGACTTTTAGACTATGGAGTACATCCCCCAACTATATATTTCCCCTTAATAGTAGAAGAGGCATTAATGATAGAGCCCACAGAAACAGAAACTAAATATACTCTTGATGAATTTGTAGAAATCATAAGAAATATTTTAAAAGAGGTCGATGAAAATCCTGATATAGTTAAGAATGCACCTCATAATACTCCTGTAAAAAGATTAAACGAAGTATATGCAGCAAAGGTACTAAAGGTAAATTGGAAATGACCATCAAAGTAACTCCTATCAATACTCTACCTGTAAGTGTAACAGGAGATTATTGTGCTTTACAATGTGAACACTGCAAAGGACATTTTCTCAAAAATATGACTCCCTTACAGTTCTTAGAAAGTAAACTCCAAAAAGACAACAATTACAAAAGTATTCTTATAAGCGGAGGATATAATAGTGAGGGAGTACTTCCTCTTACCGATGCTAAATTAGCACAAATAAAAAAACTTAAATCTCTTGGTTATGAATTAAACTTTCACTTAGGTTTGGTAACTCCTGAGAACATTAAAAAGCTTAAAAATATCCCCGATATGGTATCCTTTGATCTCATGCTTGATGACTTTGTTATAAAAGAAATTTTTAATACTTAAAAACAAAAATAGTGAAAACTTTAAAGAATCCTTTCTAATTCTTAACGAAAACTTTCCAGTAAGTCCTCATATTTTGATTGGAGCAAATTATGGAAAAATTCAAAAGGAATATGAAGCAATAGAATTCTTAGAAAAAATAAAACCTAAGAAGCTTATATTTATCATAATCACTCCCTTAGAAAATACAACTTTTAGAGATATAAATCTTCCTTCCTTAAAAGAAATAGAAGAACTTTGGAAATTTACCAAGAGAAAACTACCCCAAACCAATCTATATTTAGGATGCGTAAGACCCAAAGGAGAATACAGATATAATGTAGACTCTCTTGCTTTAGAACTCAGCTTTAAAGCAATAGTTAATCCTCACTCTGATGTAATTAAAAATTCAAATAATACTCAAATTTTTGTAAGAGTGCTGTGCCCTACTATGAAGATTGGAGTATCTTCTGGAAGCCTTGAGGTATTAAAGAGAAGAGTAGTCAAGAAAGACTCTCCTACAACTCTCTACCTTTTAGTAGGTAATAAATGTCTTAATAATTGTGCCTTCTGTATTCAAGCAAGAAATATGAGAAAAGAAAGCTTTATGCTATCGAGAATTTCATGGCCTCCTATAGAGCTTAAAGAGCTTGAGATACTTCTATCAGAATTTAATCCTTTCAAAAGAATATGCCTACAAGTAACCAACCATATAGGATGGAAGAATAACATCACAGAGGTAATAAATAATCTTAAAAAACATAACATACCTATATCTATCTCAGCACCTGTAGAAAACTTAGAGGATGTCAACTTTCTTTTTCAAAAAGGAGCAGAAAGGATAAACATATCCATAGACGCAGCAGAGAAAGAACTTTATGAAAAAATTAAAGAAAAAAACTGGGAAGAGAAAATAAACCTTATAAAAAGAAGCAAGACAAAAACTTTACCCGAAAAAATAACTACCCATATTATTGTAGGTTTAGGAGAAAAAGAAAATAAATTAGTAGAGCTCATAAGAGATCTCTCCAATTGGAGAGTTAGGATTGCCCTCTTTGCCTTTACGCCTCTTCCAGGTACTCCTCTTGAGAATATACCTCAACCCTCTTATCAAAAATATAGAAAAATACAAATAATCACATATCTACTGCAAAACCATTTGATAGACTTTAAAGACTTGAAATTCAAAGATGATGACCTTATACTTACTAAAACTATCATAGAAAAAACTTACCCATATTTTAATGAAATCTTCAAAACCTCAGGTTGTCCTGAGTGCAATCGACCCTATTACAATGAAAGTCCAAGAATTACGCCTTATAATTACCCAAGAGACCTTACATTAAAAGAAATAAACGAAATTAAATTGCTTTTGGAAAATGGAGCAAGAGTTATATAAGATTCTCTACATAATAAGAGAGTATTCAAAAATTTACGATATTACACCCTATATAGTAGGTGGCTTCATCAGAGATTATCTATTAGGGAAGAAACCTCAAGATATAGACTTTTTAATTGATCCTTTTAATATAGATTTTATAGACAATCTATCAAAAATCCTAAAGGGCAGACTTGTCATATTAGATGAGGAGAGGAAATATTTCAGAATAGTAGTAAAAAATAAAGAAAACACTTTTGTCCTTGATTTTACTCCTATATATCAGCAAAATTTACTTCTTGAAATAGTTAGAAGAGACTTTACAATAAATTCCATCGTTTTGAATCTTAGAAACTTCGAAATATACGATCCATTAAAAGGCTTAAAAGATTTAGAAAGGAACGTATTAAAACTATCCTCTCCTGACTCTCTAAAAGAGGATCCCCTAAGAATATTAAGAGTTTTTAGGTTTGGAGCATCAGGATTCAAGATAGACAAGAGTGTTTTTGAAAGTATTAGAAAAAATAGTCAAAGACTCTCAAAAATAAAACCTGAAAGAATTCACGAGGAATTATATAAAATATTAAAAAATCCTTTTACTTCTTATATATGGAAAGAAATGGAAGAATATAATGTATTGAGAGAAATATTTCCTGAGCTTTCCGAGATGAAAAACATTCCATGGAGCGAGCCTCACCACGAAAACCCTTTAGAGCATTCTATAACCACACTATACGTATTAGAGGAGCTATTCTATAATATAGACAAAATTTTCCCCTCTATTAAAAAAGAACTCGAAAAGTATTTTAGCGAAAAATTGTTCTCAGAATTTACAAAAAAAGAGACTTTAAAACTTGCAAGTTTACTACATGATATCGGAAAAAGTAAGACCTATAGCATAGACGAAAACAATCTTGTCCATTATTACGGACATTCCAAGGTTGGCTCAGAGATGTTAGAAGAAATTGCAGAGAGATTAAAACTGAGTAATAAGGAGTTGTCCTTTATACAAAAAATTATAAGAAATCATATGTACCTTATCGATTTTATTAAAAATCAAGAGATAAATCCAATTCATAAATTAATCTCAAGAGTAAATGAAGATGTGCCATCTCTTATTTTCCTTTTCATTTCTGACCAAATAGCCAATAAAAAGAACCTTTGAAAACAAAGAATATTTTGAGAAACTTTTACAGGATTTCTTTAGACTAAAAAGCATACCAAAACCTTTGCTAAGTGGACATGAAATCATGCAATTATTCAATCTTCAACCTTCTCCTTTGGTAGGCATCTTGAAAGAAAAACTTATAGAAGCCCAAATAGAAGAAAAGATAAAGACAAAAGAAGAAGCAATAAGATTTTTAAAAGAAATTTTAGAGAATGAAAGAAATACCTCAAGAGATCATTCATAAAATAATGAAAGATCTATTAGAAAAACTCTATTTCCCCTTTGAGTGGGGAAGAGAGACCCTATTTTACTTTTATTATTTTCAGAAGGGAGAAGAGGAAAAATTAATAAAGTCTTTTAAATATTATAAGGCCTTTAAAAACCAGATATCTCAGAAAGAAGATGAACTTAATAAACTTAGTTAAAAAACTTAAAGAAATAAAAGATCTAAGAGAAAAAATCTTGCTCAAAGCAAGAATTCCTGAAGAAATTAACGATGTAAGCCTCATAATAGATGATATTAGAAAACTAATTAATAAACTTGAAATAATTTTGCCTGAAGATATTGTTCCTCCCGAAAAAGAGTCTCTATCTTATGAAAATTTTTTATGGGAAACTTTATCTTTTTATTTAAAAATGACAAAATTCATAACTTTTGCAATAAATTTCGAAAAAATTCCTAAGTTATCAGAAAGATTCAAAGGAGAAAAGATATACGAATACAATATTCCATACAAAATTGAAAGCGAAAAAACCTTCTTACAAAATTTAATCCTTGCAATATGCGGAATACCAGTCTTTGAGGAGATAGAGTTCTCACTATTAAACTCTATCTCCTCAAAGGAGGACAAAATTCCTGAAAGCTTAGAAATAAAAGAAGATGTCTTTATTTTTCATAAATAGAGATTTCTACCTTTTTTAAGCCAGAATTCCCCGCTAGCCTCTTTGTCTAATCTTATCTCTATTACATTCGTCTGTCCATTAAGCCAGTATCTCGAAATATTAAAAGAGGGTGTGATATAATAGTCACTTCCAAAATCAAAACCGCTGATCAACTCCTTAGTATTCACCAAAATCGATATTGGAGCCCACGTTTCTTGAGTAATAAAAGATGAGGATATACCTGTAATTTTGAGTATAACTCTTTTAGGAGATTCTAAGGAAGAAACAGGAGTATAGATCTTTAGATTACTTCCACCTTTTAGAAATGCTAAATGATAAGCTCCATCCTCCTTTTCCAGTTCAACTCCTTTACTAACCTCATAACTTAAATTGCCTTTTGGCGGATTTTTTGTAAAATCAATGACAAAAGTTTGCTTGGCAAGCCCAATATTCAGCATTAACAAAAGAATAATACTTAACACTAAATATCTCTTCATTTCCATTTATTCCTCCTTTGTTTCCTTTTTTATAGCTCTTGGATGGGAAAGAGTATAAGTTTTTCTTATCTGTTCAGAAGTTAGATGGGTGTAAATCTGAGTAGTAGAAATTCTTACATGTCCCAAGAGCTCTTGTACATACCTTAAATCTGCCCCACCTTCAAGAAGGTGAGTCGCAAAGGTATGTCTTAAAGTGTGAGGAGAGACTTTTTTATTAAAATCCTTGGTATACTTCTTAATGATCATCCTTATAGCTCTATCGGATATTCTTCCACCTTTCGCATTAAGAAAAAAGGCCTTTTCGGGTTTTTTTAAAAGTTTAGGTCTTACATGATCTTTATAAAGTTGAAGTATCTTAAGGGTTTCTTCACCCACTATTACAATTCTCTCTTTAGCTCTTTTACCAAATACTCTAATTTCTCCATAATTCCAATTAATATCTTCCTCATTCATGCCAACCAATTCACTTACTCTAATTCCTGTAGCGTATAAGGTTTCTATAATAGCCCTGTCTCGAATTCCAATAAGATCATCTAAAGAGGGTGAATTTAGAAGCTTCATTACTTCATCTACTGATAAAAATTGTGGAAGTCTTTTTTTCCGCTTTAGGAGTTGGTATGAATACCGTTAAATCCTCGTTAATTTTTTCAAAAGTTAATAAATACTCAAAAAAGCTTCTCAAACTTATAACCTTTCTTACAAAAGTACTATTCTTATAATTTTTTTGGGCTATGAACTGAATATAACTCCTAACATTTCGTTTATTTGTAAAGTCTAAGTCTTTTTCTTTACAATATTTATAAAAATCCATAAGATCCCTTGAATAACTCCTTAAAGTGTTTGGAGAGTAATTTCTCTCAAATCTCAAATAATTTATGTAATTTTCTATTTCTCTTTTTAAATCCAGAATCATACGTTAATAGCAAATCTCCTTATCACATCATCAAGGTCTCTAAGAGCTCTTTCAGCAAGTAATCTATTTCTAAGCTTTTTATCCTTTACTGGTCTTTCAAGAGGCAACAGTATACCCCAATTTGCATTCATGGGTTGAAATTGTTTTACCGGAACTTTGGTAGTAACATAAGAAATCAAAGCTCCAATCATAGTGGTTGGGGGCAATATAATTAAAGGTTTCCCTTTATATAAACGTGCTGCATTTATTCCTGCTACAATTCCCATGGCAGCTGATTCCATATATCCTTCCACGCCTATCAATTGCCCTGCAAAAAAACACTCTTTCATTCTTTATAAATTGAAGAGTAGGCTTTAAAAATTTTGGAGCATAAAAATAAGTATTTCTATGCATTACTCCATATCTTGCAAATTCCTGCATTTTCAAGTCCAGGAATCATTCTAAAAATTCTTCTTTGTTCTTGAAATTTTAACCTAGTTTGAAATCCTACCATACTATAAAGAGTCTTCTGTATATTCTCAGGTCTAAGTTGAACAACTGCATAAGGTTCCTTTCCGGTTTTAGGATCTATTAATCCCACAGGCTTCATAGGACCATACCTTAATGTATCAATACCTCTTCTGGCAAGCACCTCAATAGGTAAGCATCCTTCAAAAAACTTTTCCTCTCCAGGATAATGAGATTCAACAGTTTCAGCATTAACTAATTCTTCCACAAATCTTTCATATTCCTCTTTAGTCATAGGACAATTAAGATAGGCCTCTTCTCCTTTACCATAACGAGAAGCACTAAAGACCTTTTCATAATTTATACTATCTGCATAAATTATAGGCGATACAGCATCATAAAAATATAAAGAATCGGTATCAAGAATTTCTATTAAATGTTCAGCAAAATCTGATGAAGTTAAAGGCCCTGTAGCAACTATTACTATACCTTCTTCAGGTATTTTTTTAACTTCTTCCCTTATTACAGTGACATACGGACTTTCAAGTAATATCTCTTGAACTCTTTTAGCAAAAAGTTCTCTATCTACAGCAAGAGCCACTCCAGCAGGAACTCTTGTTTCTTCAGCTACTCTTAAAAGGAGTGAGTCTAACTTTTTCATTTCTTCTTTCAAAAGACCTGAAGCATTTGTTAACTCTGTAGATTTGAAAGAGTTACTACAAACGAGTTCAGCAAGATATTCTGTCTTATGAACTGGAGTTGTAACCACAGGTCTCATTTCATATATTTCAACGGGAATTTTCCTCTTAGCAAGTTGCCATGCTGCCTCTGACCCAGCAAGCCCTCCTCCTATTATTTTGACTTTTTCCATCTTTTCCTCCTCCCTACCCAAACGATATAATTGCAATTTTCATTACTACATTTCTTAAACCCATTTCCCTTTAGTAAAACACTTCCACATTGAGGACATTTTTCATCTAATGGTTCATAAGGTGAAGCAAAACTACAATTAGGATAATTTATACAACCCCAAAACACCTTTCCTGTTTTTCTTGCTTTCTTCTTTACTACAATCCCGCCACATAATGGACATTTACCATGAGCTTCTTCATATATAGGCTTTGTATACTTACACTCAGGATATGCGGAACAAGCATAATATTTTCCATGTTTATTTTCTCTTATAACTAGTTCTCTACCACAGATAGGACAAAACTCATCAGTTTTTTCCACCACCTGAATTTTTCCAAAATTTTTAGATACTCTTTCAAGTTCCTCTTTAAATGAAGGATAGAATTTTTCTAATACTTCAATAGCTTTGACTTCGCCACTTTCTATCTTATCCAGATCTTCTTCCATTTTTGCAGTAAACTTTACATCAATAAGATGGGGAAACTGTTTTGTTAAAAATTCATTTACCACTTTTCCAAGAGTTGTAGGAACAAGCTCTTTCTTGCTAACTTCTACATATTTTCTCTCTTTCAAAGTTTCTATTATTGTAGCATAAGTACTTGGCCTTCCAATACCATATTTTTCAAGGGTCCTAACAAGAGTAGCCTCGGTGTACCTTGGAGGAGGCTGTGTAAAAAACTGCTTCGGAGTAAGATTTATCAAATCTATGTCACTACCCTCCTGAGGAATATAGTCAACATTAACCTCCTCCTCTTCTTCTTCCTCTTTTTCCGTATAAAGAGACATAAATCCTGCAAATTTCAGCTTTCTTCCTTTAGAGACGAAGGTATAATCTCCACCTTTTATATCTATCTCTATTACATCGTATAAAGCATTAGCCATCTGACTTGCCAAAAATCTCTCCCATATAAGCTTGTATAATTTATATTGATCTTCTGTTAAATACTTTTTAACTTTCTCAGGAGTTCTTAAAACTGAAGTAGGTCTTATAGCCTCATGGGCATCTTGCATTCCTAACTTCTTTCTTTCTTTTCTCTCTTTACCTACATACTCTTTTCCAAAAACTGATTCAATATATGTAACAGCTTCTTCTCTTGCCTCAGGAGCAATTCTCGTAGAATCAGTTCTCATATAAGTTATAAGTCCAACCCTTTCATCTCCGATATCCACACCCTCATAAAGAGACTGAGCTATCTTCATAGTCTTACTTACAGGGAAACCAAGCCTTCTCGAAGCCTCTTGTTGAAGAGTACTAGTTATAAAGGGTAGCGGTGGTGTCTTTTTTTCTTCCTTTATTACAACTCTATCAATTTTGTACTCAAGATTATTTAATACTTCAATAAGTCTTTTTGCTTCCTTCTCATTCCTAATAGTTATTTCCTCTTCCTTATAAAAAACAAGCTTCCCATATATTATTTTGTCTTTATCTTCAAATTCACCATAAATATACCAGTACTCTTCAGGAACAAACTTTTCAATCTCTTCTTCTCTCTCACATATAAGTTTAAGTGCTACCGATTGTACCCTACCTGCAGAAAGCCCTCTTCTCACTTTTTCCCAAAGCAATGGACTTAACTCATAGCCCACAAGCCTATCAAGGATCCTTCTTGCTTGTTGCGCCTCAACTTTATCCAAGTCTATATCCCTTGGATTTCTTATGGCCTCCTGAATAGCTCGAGGAGTTATCTCATGAAACTCTATTCTTGTAAACTTATCTTTTGGAAGCTTAAGAGTCTCTACAAGATGCCAAGCAATTGCTTCTCCTTCCCTATCAGGGTCTGTAGCAAGATATAACTTTTCAACTTTTTTAGATAAATCCTTAATTGTATCGATAATCTTTTTTCGCGAAGGTAAGAGTACATATTTAGGTTTAAAGCCATTTTCTATGTCAACTCCAAGCTCCTTCTCTGGTAAATCTCTAATATGCCCGTAAGACGCCAAAACTTTAAAATCCTTACCAAGAATCTTTTCTATAGTTTTAGCCTTAGCAGGCGATTCTACAATAATCAATTTTTCTTTACTCATCAACTAAAGCACTCCCTTTTCTTGCATATCTTAATCCAGGATATTCCTCTACAAGGCCTTTCCCTTGCAAAGATATTATTATAAACATTAATGTCGATAAATCAATATTTAAATTCTTCATTAAGTCCTCGATAAATATAGGTTCAGAATTTAAAAAACTAAGTACAAATTTTTCTTCTGGGGTTATGTTAAATCTTCTCTCTTTCTTTATTTCATAGGCAATATTATACTCCTCAAGAATATCAAATACATCAACTACCATTTTAGCGCCATCTTTTATGAGCTTATTAGTACCCACGCTTCTTTCATCAGTCAATCTACCTGGAATAGCAAAAACATCTCTCCCTTCATTAGCCGCAAAACTCGCAGTAATTAAAGCTCCACTCTTTTCACCAGCTTCTATTACTAATACCCCTTGACACATTCCACTTATTATTCTATTTCTCTGCGGAAAAGTATAACGAGCAGGCTTTGTTCCTAGAGGATATTCACTAATTATAGCTCCATTCTCAATTATTCTTTCTGCAAGCTTCAAATTACCAGAAGGATATATATGGTCTAAAGAACTTCCAAGAACTGCAAATGTTTTTCCTCCACCCTCTATAGCCCCTCTATGAGCATAAGTATCAATACCATAAGCAAGTCCACTCACCACTATAAATCCATATTTCACTAACTCTTTTGAGAAAGCTTCCGCCATCTTGATCCCATAAGATGATGGTCTTCTTGTCCCTACAATACCTATGAACTTATCACCTTTCAGATCTCCTTTATATAATAAAAAAAGCGGTGCATTTTTAATCTCTTTTAATAAAGGAGGAAAATCCTCTTCCCACAAAGTGGTCATTTTTACTTTATTTTCTTCCAACTTTTCCCATTCTCTTTCCAAATCAAACTTGCGTCTAAAAATGATAAACTCCTGAATCAAAGAGGATACCTAAAAATAAATTAATCAATTCATTCTCGGAGAGTAGAAAAAAATCTTTTGGAGATACAACATCAATCCACTCTCTCCACCTTCTAAACAAAGGAGAGAAAAAACTCAAAGCATATATATAAGGCTTATCCTCATTTTTAAAATGATACATTCCGAATTATTTTACCAGAATTTATAGAAAAATCAAAAAGGGAAGGAGAAAAACTTTCTCCTTCCCGCTCTTCCTTAAAGGATGAAATAAAGGATAAAGAGTATGGAGAGAACTATTAAAACAGGATTAAGTTCCTTTATTTTTCCAGTAAGAAGCTTTAATAATACATAACTTAAAATACCAAGGATTAAACCATTGGCCACTGAGTATGTGAAAGGCATTGCAACAATGGTTATAAATGCAGGGAGAGCTTCTGATACATCTTTAAAATTAACCTTTAATATAGGTTCCATCATAAGAAAGCCAACTATAACAAGGGCAGGAGCGGTAGCTGCAGATGGAATTATACCCGCAAGAGGCCAGAAAACAATAGAAAGTAGGAAAAGAAGCCCTGTAATCAAAGAAACTGCTCCTGTTTTTCCTCCCTCTGCAATACCAGATGCTGATTCTATGTAAGTAGTAATAGTACGAAGTACCACAGAGAGCTCCTGCTATAGTTCCCACAGCATCACTCACAAGAGCCCTTTCTGCCCCCTCAAAACTTCCATCCTCTTTTAGAATATTCAACTTAGAAGCAAGACCTGAAATAGTACCTACTGTATCAAACATATCCACAAAGGTAAAAGTGAAAATTATAGAAAAGAATCCCCACTTTAAAGCCCCTAATATATCTAATGCTAAAAAGGTCTTCGAAAACTCACTCCAGTTAGGTAAAGCAATTATATTACCTGTAAAATGTGTAATATATTCTCCATTTGATCCCTTGATAAAANNCCCCACAATAGTGGTAATTAGTATACCAATAAGGATATTCCCTTTTACATTCAAAGCCATAAGCAAAGCTATTACAATTATTCCAAAAATAGAAAGGAGAGTTTCCGGAGTTTTTAAAGATCCAAGAGTCACAAGAGTAGCATCACTCTTTACTACAATTCCTGCAGATTTTAGGCCAATTAATGCAATAAATAATCCAATACCTACCGATGTGGCAAGCTTTATGTTAAGAGGAATTGATTGTACAATCCACTTTCTAACAGGCAGTATGGACAATATAAGGAAGATTAAACCATCAATAAATACTGCACCTAAAGCCACTTGCCATGGAAGTCCTAATCCTTGACATACTGAATAAGCAAAATAAGCATTCAAGCCCATTCCTGGTGCAAGGGCAAAGGGAAGCTTTGCATAAAGCCCCATAGTAAGAGTTGCTATCCCAGCTCCTATAGCTGTTGCCATTAAGACTGCACTTTTAGGCATACCTGCATCGCCTAATATGTTTGGATTAACAAATAAGATGTATGCCATGGTAACAAAAGTGGTAAGTCCTGCTATGATCTCATTGGACCATGATGTACCCTTTTCCTTAGAAACCAAAATACTTGGCTAATGCTTGAAACAAGAAAAATACCCCCTTTCTAAAAAGACTTCTATAAACTTGAGATAAAATCCTCAAGACCTCTATAGGATAAGGCTTCAGCTAAATGCTCTATTTTAATATACTCACTTTCTTCTAAATCTGCAATAGTCCTTGCTACTTTTATCAATCTATCCACAGCTCTCATTGACAAATTCTTTTTATCCACAGCATTTATCAAAAAGCCCTGTATCTCATTAGAAAGGATGCAATATTTCTTTATAGATTTTGGAGTCAATTGAGAATTCAACCAGAATCTCTCTTTTTTATATCTATCTTTCTGTACCTCTCTAGCTTTAAGTACTCTATTCCTTATCTCTTCTGAACTTTCTTCTTGGGTATCACTAAATATCTTATCTTTCTCAATTCTACCCACGTATACCCTAATATCCATTCTGTCTAAAAGAGGACCAGAAACCTTTGACCAATATTTTTTAACCTCATAGGGAGAACAAGTACACTCCTTTTCCTTATCTCCGAAATATCCACACTTACAAGGATTCATGCCTGCAATTAGAATAAATTGAGCAGGATAAACTACTGTATATTTTGACCTTGAAATAACAATTTTACCTTCCTCAAGGGGTTGTCTTAACGCCTCCAAAACATCTCTTCTAAACTCAGGAAGCTCATCTAAAAATAAAACTCCTCTATGGGCAAGAGTTACTTCTCCAATTTGAGGAGTAGAACCACCCCCAAGAAGACCTGCATAAGACACAGTATGATGAGGACTTCTAAAAGGTCTTTCTAATATTAATGATTCGTTATTTAAAAGGCCAGCAGCGCTATAAATCTGAGTTACTTCAAAAGCCTCTTCATAAGTAAGAGGAGGCAATATGGAAGGAAAGGTCCTTGCAAGAAGAGTTTTACCCGTACCAGGAGGACCTACTAATAGAACGTTGTGACCTCCCGCTGCAGATATTTCTAAGGCTCTCTTAGCATAAGCTTGTACCTTTNATAAAAGAAAAATCCTCGCTAAAAGTTGGTTTGTAATTTGGAAAATTGTATTTTAAAGGTTTTATCTCAGCTTCTCCTGTTAAAAACTTTACTACCTCTGAGATATGAGATACAGCATATATCTCAACACCATCTATCAAAGCACACTCAAATTCATTTTCTTTAGGTATAAAAAATCTTTTGTAACCTTTATTTCTTAGCTCATAAACCAAAGACAACAACCCTCTACCCTTTCTTATCTTACCCTCAAAAGAGAGTTCTCCAAAAAAGGCTGTTTCTTCAGGATTAAAATTAAACTTCATAGATGTAGAAAGAATGCCTATCGCAATGGGCAAATCAAACAAAGGACTATTCTTTTTTAAATCTGCAGGAGCAAGATTAATGGTTATTCTTTTTAAAGGAAAATCATATCCTGAATTCTTAAGAGCAGATCTTACCCTTTCCTTAGATTCTTGAATCTCTTGCTCTGCAAGTCCTACAATGTTAAAACTAGGTACACCACTGGAAATATCAATTTCAATTTCTACCTCATAACAATTTAATCCCCAGAGAGTCGCTGACTTTATTTTAGAAAGCATTAATTAGATACTCCCAATCTAAAATTTTCCCTGATTTAGATAAGATTATGCTCATGATGTCAAATCTTATTTTTTTAAATTTAGGTTTTTTAGTACTTATATATAGCTCAGCTATCTTCTTAATTCTGTTCTGCTTTGTACGATCCACTGCTTCAGCAGGTATGCCAAAATCCAAATTTCTTCTGGTCTTTACTTCAATAAAAATTAAAAGATCTCCCTTCTGTGCAATGATATCCACCTCTCCCAAAGGGACCTTGTAATTTCTCTCTAAAATAATAAACCCCCTTTTAGTTTAAAAAATCTATGGTAAAGTCCTCCCCCAACTTACCTATTTCTTTATTATTCATAAAAGTTTAAAAACCTTTTCTATGGATCACAAGAGTGCCTAAATCTTTTATCTTCTCTCTATGTTCCTTTGTAGCATAACCTTTATGTTTACCAAAGCCATATTCAGGATATTCTTTGTCTAACTCCTTCATATACTTATCCCTTAAAACCTTAGCTACAATAGAAGCTGAGGCAATACTCAAACATCTTCGATCACCCTTCACTACAGTCTCTTGTGGTATGTCAATATCAGGTATAGGAATATTCCCATCTATAAGCAAATACTCAGGCTTAATCTCCAATCCTTCTACAGCCCTTTTCATTGCTAAAAAAGTAGCCTGTAAGATACCAAATTTTTCAATCTCTTCCACTGTTGCATAACCAAAACTCCAGCATAAAGATTCCTTTTTAATAATTTCAAAAAGTTCTTCCCTCTCTCTTGGAGTCAACAATTTAGAATCATTTACAGGAATAGAAGAAAAGGGAGGAAGGATGACTGCTCCTGAATAGACAGGACCAGCCAGTGCTCCTCTCCCTGCCTCGTCCACTCCTGCAATGTATTTAAAATAATACCAAAGTTCTCTTTCTCTTTCTCCTAATGCACAAGGCCTATTCTTTGAGGAGGCCATAAGAGAAGTACTGCTTTTCCTACCAAATTTTTCTTTGGCACAAATCCCCAATATCTACTATCTACACTTACAGGTCTATTATCACCAAGGACAAAATAGCTATTTTCAGGCACTTTTACTGGTCCATAATTATCATAACTTTTATTCTTCACATAAGGCTCATCCAACACCTTTCCATTAACATAAACTATGCCATTTTTTATCTCTACCGTATCTCCAGGAAGACCTATTAATCTTTTTACATACTCCTTTGTAGGATCCTCAGGATATTTAAAAACAATGATTTCTCCTCTTTTAGGTTCTCTAAAATAATAAGGTATTCTTATTACAAGAACTGCTTCTCTTTCATTTAATGTAGGTATCATCGACCCTGTAGGAATATAAGATATCTGCAATATGAAGCTCTTTATTATGAACGCTAGTATAAATGCTAATACAATAGTCTCAAGAAGATCGTACCACTCATGTTGCTTTAGCTCCTGTCTCTTAGAAAGTATATTTCTAAATATCTCTAAAAGTTTATCCTTCATTTTCTTCCCTCTCAGCTATCTTAGCAGCCTTACCCTTTCTCTCTCTTAAGTAGTAAAGTTTTGCTCTTCTTACTCTACCTCTTCTCACTACCTCAATCTTCTCTACCAAAGGAGAATGGAGAGGAAAGATTCTTTCTACTCCTACACCCTGAACAACCTTTCTTACTGTAATTGTCTCTCTTATACCACCATGCTTCTTGGCGATTACGACTCCCTCATAAACTTGTATCCTTTCTTTATCACCTTCTACTATACGATAATGCACTCTTACGGTATCCCCTGGCCATATTTCAGGAATATCTTTTTTCATATACTCCTTCTCTAAATTCTGAATTATAAGATCCATCTCTTATACCTCCTCTCTTAGTTCTTTTTTAATTTCTTCTAAAAGTTCAAGATCTTCTTGAGTTAACTCTACTTTTTCAAGAAGATCAGGTCCTTTTTAAAAAAGTCTTTCTCAAAGCCTCTTTTCTCCTCCATCTTCTAATTTCCTTGTGATTTCCAGAAAGTAAAATCTCGGGAACTTCCATACCCTCAAACTCTCTTGGATGAGTATATTGAGGATATTCTAATATGCCCCACTGAAAAGATTCTTCTTTCAAGGAATTAGGATCTCCCAAAACTCCTGGTATAAGCCTTACTATAGCATCTACTAAAACCATTGCAGGTATTTCTCCTCCAGTCAACACATAATCTCCTATAGATATCTCTCTTGTTATTATTTTCTTCACTCTTTCATCTACTCCTTCATATCTCCCACATATTAATATTAGATGATCCTTTTTGGATAATTCTTCCGCAATTTTCTGATTAAATAAATCTCCACTTGGCGAAAGTAAAATTACTTCGCTTTTCTCTTTTCTTAAAGTTCTCACAGCCTTAAATATGGGTTCAGGCTTCATCACCATTCCTGAACCGCCACCATAAGGATAATCATCTACAGTCCTATGTTTATCCTCTGTAAAATCCCTCAAATTATGCACTTTAATTTCTACAAAACCTCTATCCTGAGCCTTTTTCAAAATACTAACATCAAAAGGACCTCTAAACATCTCAGGGAAAATTGTTATTATATCTATCCTTAACATTTTTAATATTCTTTCATTTTTCTTATAACAATTTTTCCTTCCTCTAAATTTATCTCGACTATCACATCTTTAATTGCAGGAATATATATATCTTCCTCTTCTCCTTCCACAATATATACATCATTACTACCAGTTTCAAGTATCTCCTTAACCTTTCCTAAGTATTCTCCACTTTCTTCGTACACTGAAAGGCCCATTATCTGATAAGTATAATATTGACCTTCTGGAAGTTTTGGTAGATCCTCCTCCTCTATCAGAAGCCAGTTTCCTCTAATCTTTTCCGCCTCATCTCTTGTCAATATTTCAGAGAAATAAATTACATACCCTTTATTATGCTCTCTTATATTCTCTAAAGAGAGCTCCCTTCTTACCAGTAGAGTATCGCCCCAAGATAAATAGATCTTCTGTCCCTTCTTTAAAGTGCCAATTAAATCAAAGAAGGGCCAAATTTTAATACCACCTTTTATACCAAAAGGCTCACCTAACTTGGCTATTCTTACCAAACGAGATTTCATCCTTTATTGTAGAACTTCAATTACAACCTTCTTTCCCTTTTTAAGTCCAGCAACTCTTACAATAGTCTGTAATGCCTTAACCGTTTGCCCTTGCTTTCCTATTACTCTGCCTCTATCCTCTGGAGCAACCTTTACTTCAAGAATTACAGACTTTGTTCCTTCAACCTCCCTAACCTCAACTTCTTCGGGCTTCTGAACAATAGCCTTAATAATATATTCCAAAAGTTCTTTCATTAACCAAAGCCCCCTTTACGCAGAACTCTTAGCGGATGTCTTCATTGACTAAAAACTTATCCCAAACACCGTACTTTTTAAGAATACTAAGAACAGTATCGGTAGGTTGTGCGCCTTGGCTAAGCCAATACAGAATTCTTTCTTCCTTCAACTGAATAGTAGCTGGATCTGTCTTAGGATCATAAAATCCTAAGATCTCTAAGTGTTTGCCATCTCTTGGTTCTCTACTGTCCATAGCAACTATTCTGTAAGCTGGTTTATTCTTTGCACCAACCCTTGTAAGACGAATCTTTACCAACTAAAATCACCTCCTTAAATTATTTAAATCTTACCTAAGAAATGGGAATATAGATTTTTTCCCTTTGTTTATCTGCTTTATCAATTCTAAAGTCTGAAAATATTGCTTTAAGAGTCTATTTACATCCTGTACTGAAGTACCACTTCCTTTCGCAATTCTTTGTCTTCTACTTCCATTAATTATGGAAGGATTTCTCCTTTCCTCTGGCGTCATTGACTCTATTATAGCAAGGAATTTTTTGATTTCTTTCTCACTTAGCTCTACGTTTATTTTGTTTTTAGGAAAATAAGGAAGCATGTCTAATATCTGATCAAAAGTCCCAACCTTTTTAAGTTCCTTTAACTGAATATAAAAATCCTCAAGATCAAATTTAGACTTTTTTAATTTTTCTTCTAAGTTTTGTCCATCTTTTCTAATTCTATATTCTTCTCTATCCTCTCTACAAGAGATGCAAGATCACCCATTCCAAGAATTCTTGAAGCTAACCTATCTGGATAAAAATATTCTAAATCTTCAATTTTTTCCCCTACTCCTATAAATTTAATGGGTTTACCAGTAATAGCCTTAACTGACAAAGCTGCACCACCACGAGCATCTCCATCCATCTTCGTCAAAATAACTCCAGTCAGAGGCTAATTTTTTCATTTAAAATTTTTCAGCAATATTTACAGCATCCTGTCCTGTCATTCCATCTACTACAAGTAATATTTCCGAAGGATTATATCTTTTATTTAATTCATTTAATTCGTTCATCATCTCTTCATCAATATGAAGTCTCCCGGTAGTATCAACAATCATAACATCCGATAACTTCTCTTTAGCTACCTCTAAAGCCCCATCAATTATTTCGAAGGGATCTTTTCCATCCACATAAACAGGGACTTTAATTTTCTCAGCAAGAATTTGAAGTTGCTTGCCTGCAGCAGGCCTAAAAGTATCTGCTCCTACTAGAAGAACTCTTCTCTGTTCTTGAGCAAGTTTATAGGCAAGTTTTGCACAAGTAGTTGTCTTACCTGATCCTTGTAACCCCACCACTAAAATTATTCCTGGTTTTTTACTCCCTAAATTTAGATCTGCCTTTTCGCCCCCAAGAATATTTAAAAGCTCATAATACAATATCCTTATTATCTGCTCAGCAGGAGTAACACTTTTTAAGACATCTTCTTGTAAAGCCTTTGCCTTAACATTATTCAAAAGCTCCTTAACAACTTTATAATGAGCATCAGCCTCTAAGAGAGCTTGTCTTACCTCTCTTAAGGCTTCTTCTATATCCTTTTCAGTAAGCTTTCCTTTTCCTCTTAATTTTTTAAATACTTCTTGAAGCCTGCTTGTCAGATTCTCAAACATATTTCTCCCTTTTTAATTTTTTATAGAATTTTATAACACATAGGATACTATAGAAAATATATAGTTCATTGTCAATAATTCTATTTTTCCCAAAAATCAGGTAATTTACTCCATCTCTCTTTCAAAAAATGAGCCACCATTTTAGGCTGTCTATTCCTTGTAAAAACCCCTTTCTTATTGCCCACTACCCTCGTTATACTCTGTTTCGTCATAAAATCAGCAAAATTCCAAATATGCTCTCCCACAACAAAATCAAGCCTGTCAAGAACTCCCACAAATCTTTTAATCATCTCTTGTTGATACTCCTCTGTAAACATTAAGGGAGGATCAGAATGAAATCCAGAAATAGCATCTGCCCCGAACTCAGAGAGAATTATCGGCTTTCTGTATAATTCATACCACTCTCTAAGATCTCTTTCAAGTTGATATTCAATAACACTTAAATCTCCCGAATCGGTATACCATGAATAGTATCTATTAACACATATCACATCAACATATTTACTTACTTTCGTCTCACTTGCCTTAGTATTTTCTACTATGGTTATTGGTCTTGTAGGATCGAGCCTTCTTGTTTCCTCTATAACTCTCCTAAAATATTCCTCTGCTCCATCTTCGTAAGTTGCCGCCTCATTAGCTACGCTCCACATAATTACACTCGGATGATTTTTATCCCTCGCTATAAGTTCCCTCATAATTTCTAAATGATGCTCTAATGTCTTTCCATCAACCCTTCCTTCAGTAAAAACTTTTTCATTACGGTTCCATAAATTTAACCCAACAGCTGGAGCTTCCTCAATAACAGCTATCCCATATTGGTCAGCAAGGAAAAGTATCTCCTCGCTATAGGGATAGTGAGAAGTTCTAAAAGAGTTTGCCCCTATCCATTTCAATAAATTAAAATCTTTAATGTTAATAACTTGATCTAAACCTTTTCCCCTTATATCTGAGTCCTCATGCTTACCAAACCCCTTAAAGTAAAATGGTTTCTCATTTATAAGAAACTGTTTTCCCTCTACTCTTACCGTCCTTATTCCTATTTCCATTCTATAAATATCAAAATTGTCTTTTTCCAAAAGTTTAATCTCTAAATTATATAGATAAGGATTTCCAGGCTCCCATAATTTTGGTATTTTTTACCTTCTAAAACTCCTGATTTACCAAAATTCTCTGCTACTATATTTTTATTTTTATCTCTTAAAATAACTTGAAAATTATTACCTTCACTTTCAATACTGTACTTTACCAATGCAGAATTATTACTTAGTTCAGTAATAACAGAAAAATCTTTAATATATACCTTAGGAGTGATATATATTACCACAGGCCTGTGAATTCCAGAGTAATTAAAAAAATCAAAATAATAATTCAAAACCTTATATCCTTTAGGATGCATTTCGTCCTCAATAACTTTTAATTCTCCAGGAGGAAGAACATCCCAAGTTAAAGTGTTGTCTACCATAATTTCTATAATATTTTCTTGTCCATAATTTACAAATTTAGAGATCTCTGCCTCGAAAGGAAGAAATCCTCCTTTGTGTTTAGTCACTAAATTACCATTTACATAAACCTCAGAAAAATGAGCTGCTGCTCCCACCCTCAAAAAAATATTTCTTTCTTTCCAATAAACCGGTATAAAGAAGGATTTTTTATAATATACTCTGCCAACATAATCTCTTAAATTAATATCTTGTGTGATGTCGTTAAAACTTGCAGGAACTGGCATGAGGATATAATTTTTATCAGATTCGGTTCTAAACTCCCACACTCCTGACAAATCCTTTACCTCTCTTGTTTCACTCTCTTTAGGATAAAGCATCTTTNCGCCTCCATAAAGTTAAATAAATTATTTTACAATGAAATTATACCAAAAAGTTAATATTTTTTAATTTTTTATGTTAAAATATGTTTACTTGGTTAAGGAAGGAGGGTCGAATTATGACCAAAAAAGAAGATTACATATCCTTATCTGATGAAGCCTTGCAAAATATGAGTGACATATTGAAAATTCTTGCGCACCCTTTAAGGATAAAATTGATATTCATCTTAGCTCAAAATCCTGCAACCGTTTCAGATCTTCTTAAAATACTCGATGTTAGACAGCCCAATCTTTCTCAGCACCTAACTTTGTTGAAAAGAGTCAAGCTCTTAAAAACAAGAAGAGAAGGGAAATCAGTATATTACCTATTATCACATCCTGAGATTAAAGATCTCCTTGAAAAGATAAATGAAATAACAAAAGAAATCTAAGGGTAAGATTATGGGGACCATATTCAACTCTATCGCAGTAATTATTGGAGGATTAATAGGTACCATATTTAAGAAAAGGATACCTGAAAGTCTTCAAAAACTATTAATGGATGCTCTCGGTTTGATATGTCTTCCTCTTGGAATGGGGATGGCTATAAAGGGAGAAAAGTTCCTTGCCTTGGTTTTTAGCATAGTAGTAGGAGCAATTATTGGAGAGCTTCTTAAGATACATGATGGACTTGAAAAACTTTCCTTAGAAGTAGAAAAGAGGTTTGCAAGAGAACAAAATACATTTGCAAAAGGCTTTCTAACAGCTACACTTCTTTACTGCATAGGCCCTATGACTATTATGGGCTCACTACAAGATGGTCTTGGACAAACTCCTCAAATTCTATATACTAAAGCTCTACTTGATGGAACTGCCTCTATTGCTCTTGCCTCAGCCCTTGGAGTAGGTGTTATATTTTCCTCCATCTCAGTGCTTATCGTTCAAGGAGGTATAACTTTATTTGCTAAGGTTATAAGTCCTTTATTTACCCCCATAGTGATTCAGGAAATGACAGCCGTAGGAGGAGTACTAATACTAGGTATTGCTCTAAATCTACTAAATATAAAGCAAATAAAAGTAGCAAATCTTCTACCAGCTTTATTTCTAATTCCTATATTTATTCATATATTCCCCTAAAAACCTAAATCCTCATTAACTAATATAACAGTAAAAGGAGTCCTTGCAGGGGGAGCCTCAAGTATAGTAGTTATTCTACATATCCTTTTTGGATGATTACAATCCACACAATATCCCTCTTCAGCACAAGGGAGCTCCAATCTCAACCTTCTTGCATTAAGAGGCGTAACTACATTTTTAATCCTCCATATAGCAGTCTCTAAATTTATTACAAGCTTATTTCTTCCCACCACTACGATTACCTTCTTAGGACCAAAGATCTGAGCTGCAACTCTATTTCCTATAGCTTCCATATTTACAATTTCTCCTGAAAAGGTCAGTGCATTTACACTAGATAAAAATACATCTGAAATTAGTTCTTGTCGCCTTATCTCAAGGTCTTCTTCGGGAGATAAACCTTCCTTCCAATGGTGTATTACCTTATTCCCCCTCTTTTCAAGCTCTTCTATTACGCCAATTTCTCTTATAGTTATACTTCCACCAATTCCTACGGTGGCATTTTCAGGAATTAACTTGAGCACTATATTTTTTGCTTCTTCCCTATTTTCTACCAAGAAAACATCGTATCCTCTCTCCTTTAAGATTTCTGCGGTCCTTTTTAACTGTTTCTCTGTAAGCCAAACTTTAATATCCTTCATATTCAATCCTCCTTATAAAAATTTTATTCCCATTCAATAGTAGCAGGTGGCTTATCAGTAAGATCATATACCACTCTATTTATACCTGAAACCTCATTGGTTATTCTTCTTGCTATTCTTCCAAGTATCTCATAAGGCACCTCAACAAAATTTGCAGTCATTCCATCCTCACTCTTTACAACCCTAAGAGCAATAACATATTCGTAAGATCTAAAATCGCCTTTGACTCCGACTGTTTTTATGGGAAGTAAAACTGCAAAAGACTGCCATATTTCATCATACTTTTCCCATTTTTTTATCTCCTCCATCAAGATACAATCAGCTTTTCTCAAAAGCTCCAATTTATCCCTTGTAACTTCTCCTAAAATTCTTACAGCAAGTCCTGGCCCTGGAAAAGGTTGTCTCTTTATAATATTCTCAGGAAGTCCTAAAATTTCCGCAATTCTCCTTACCTCATCTTTAAACAGATACCTAAAGGGTTCAATCAACTCAAAACCAAGCTCTTCAGGTAGTCCTCCCACATTATGATGAGTCTTTATCTTAGCAGCCATTCCAGTATGAGAAGCAGCACTTTCTATAACATCAGGATAAAGGGTACCTTGAGCAAGAAACTTAAAAGGACCTCTCTTTTTTGCCTCCTCCTTAAATACCTCCACAAATTCATGTCCAATAATCTTTCTCTTTTCCTCAGGATCTACAACTCCCTTTAACTTCTCAAGAAATCTTTCTTCTGCATCAACCACCACAAGATTAACTCCAAGTCTCTTTAATACTTCTGTTACCTCTTCTTTTTCTCCCATTCTCAACAATCCGTGATCTACAAATATAGCAGTAAGCTTATCACCAACAGCTCTTTGCAACAGAACCGCAAGAGTTGTAGAATCAACCCCACCACTTACTGCAAGAAGCACCCTATTTTCTCCAATTTGTTTCCTTATCTCTTCTATTTTTTCTTCTACAAACCTACCAAGATTCCAGTTTTTCTCAGCTCCACAAATCTTAAAGGCAAAATTCTCAATGATTAATTGTCCCTTTTCAGTGTGAGAAACTTCAGGATGAAACTGTACAGCAAAGAAAGGCTTTTCTAAAGACTGTGCACCGGCAATAAAACCATTTTCCGAAATAGCTGTAACTACAAAATCTTCAGGAAGCCTTGTTACCACATCGTGATGGCTCATCCACACTTTTTCTTCTTTCTCCAACCCCTCAAACAAGACAGATTCTTTAACTATCTTTATCCTTGTAAGACCAAATTCACCTTTTTCCCCTTTCTTCACTTCACCTCCTAAAAATTTAGCCATTAACTGAAAACCAAAACAGATCCCTAAAATAGGAATATCACCATTAAATATCTCATTATCAAGTTCTAATTCAGTATTATATACACTGTTAGGTCCTCCCGAGAGTACTATTCCCTTTACTCCTTTCTCATTTAAAAAAGAATATTTCACATTAGGAGGATAAATTTCTGAATACACTCCTAATTCTCTAAATCTCCTTGCAATAAGCTGAGTATACTGGGAACCAAAATCAATAACCGCAATCATATCCCTACTCCCTCTCCATTAGTTTTTCAATCTCCAAAATTACATCCTTTAAAGGGATATTCTCTCTTTCTGCAATACTCTTACAGTCTTCATATTCAGGATAGGCCTTTCTTATTCCATTAATATTTGCTACCTTTATTCTTACCTTACCCCACTTTGTTTCTATTTCCTTTATTTCCCTTGGCATTATTTTCTTGTCTACGTAAATTTTTCTTATACCAAGAGTTGTTGTCTCCCTAAATATCACCTCAGAAAGCCTTTCTTCCATAACTAAAGGAGCTATAACACTAAGTAAAATACCCGGCCTTCCCTTCTTCATATACACTGGTGTCAAAAATACGTCCAGTGCTCCTTCTTTAAAAAGCTTTTCTACTAAGTAACCAAAAATCTGCGGATTCATATCATCTATATTGGTTTCTAACACTATATTTCTCTCTTTAACAGTACTTTCTACTAATTCTCCTACATACACCCTAAGAAGGTTAGGAAAAGAAAAGTCTTTCTTTCCACACCCATAACCAATCTTATCAACCCTTATGGGAGGCAATTCTTGAACAAAATTTGCTACAGTAGATATAATAGCTGCACCAGTAGGAGTAACAAGTTCCCCTTCTCGGCCATCTTTGTATACCGGAATTCCTCTAAGTATCTCTAAAGTGGCTGGTGCAGGAACAGGTATAGTCCCATGAGCAGTATTAACAAATCCGCTTCCAAGAGGAAGAGGAGAAGAGTAAATCTCTGCAACTTCTAACATCTCTAATAAAATGAGAGATCCTAAGACATCAATAATCGTATCTAAAGCCCCAATCTCATGAAAATGAACTTCGTCTATAGGCTGGTTATGAATTTTGGCTTCCGCTTCAGCAATTTTATAAAAAATATTTTTTGCCTTAGTTTTTATATTTTCAGAAAGCCCACTTTCATCTACGATTTTTTAAAAGATCTTCCAGATGTCGATGAGAATGGTGATCGTCAATAATTATATTAACATCTGTTCCCCATATGCTATTCTTCTGCTTCTTAGAAATTTCAATTTTATATCCCTTTACAGGAATTTTATTAAGTTCAGTTTTCCACTTTTCCACATCTATTCCTAAATCTATTAAAGCTCCAAGTATCATATCTCCACTTATTCCTGAAAAACAATCAAAATACAATGCTTTCATTTTTTATTCTCCTCCACCATTAAATTTATCATGTTTGCTAAATAACCTGCTGAAAATCCATTATCTATATTCACCACTGCAATACCAGGTACACAACTATTTAGCATGGTCAACAAAGCAGAAAGCCCATTAAAATTAGCTCCATATCCTACACTAGTAGGCACAGCAATTATAGGTTTTGCCACCAATCCTCCCACCACCGAAGGTAAAGCACCTTCCATACCAGCAACTACTATGACCACATTGGCTGAATAAAACTTATCAATCTGATCTATTAATCTATGTAATCCAGCAACTCCCACATCATATATCCTCTCCACATTGCTCCCCATAATCTCTGCCGTCACTGCCGCTTCTTCTGCTACGGGTAAATCTGCCGTTCCTGCACAAGCAACTACAATTTTACCCTTTTTCTCCACATCTTCCCTGAGTACAGCTATAATCCTTGCCCTATCAAAATAAACTGCATCAGGAATACGTTCTTTTAAACTCTTGTAAACCTCATAAGTTGCCCTTGTAGCTATAACTCTATTATTAACTTTTAGCAACTCTAACATTATATTTATCACTTGATCAGTAGTTTTACCCTGAGAAAAAATTACCTCTGGGAACCCCTTTATCAAACCTCTCAAATGATCCACTTTAGCATATCCAAGATCCTGATAAGGTAAAATTCTAAGTTCATCTATAGCTTTATCTATTGAAATTTCACCAGATTTTACCTTCTCAAGTAGTTCTTTTAATCTTTCTCTCATCCCAATTCTCCTTTCTGTTAATTTTAAATATCTATTATACAAGATAAATTTTTTCAAGTATAAATACAAAAGTGATAAAATATTATTTAAGGAGTAAAAAGAGCAAAGGGGGTTGTGTTTATATGACAGAGGAAAGAAANNGTAAAAATTGTAAATTCTTTCAACCTAATCCTAACGATCCTTCCCGTGGAACTTGTTTTGGGCTTCCTGTAAAAGCTGATAACAGCTGTCCTCAATTTGTTGCTAAATCTTAAAAACTACCTTCTCAATGTATATCTCTGCCTTGCTTGCTAATTCTTTAAGAAATTCTGGTGAAAGTAAATATAGAATAATGGTATAAGGCCTATAATTCAAATATTTAAGAGATTTTTCAAATTGGAGGAGGCTCCTCAAAAGTACAGCAAAAAGAAATAGGATCTTATACTCTAAAAATTCCCTCTCTTCAAAAAGCTCCTTTGGAGCCTCCTCTTTTTTCATTTTTATCTCATCTATTATCTTTCTGCGTTCCTCAACCAAGTTCTGTAGCATCTTCAAAAAACTCTCAGGAAGATTTAATCTCTGAAACTCCCTATTATATCCTTTTTCTTTCAGCTTACTCAGTAATTTATAGCTTCTATCTGAAAGATCCATAAGTCCTTTTTCCCATAAAATTATATTGGCAAGATGAAAATATTGTCCTGCCTCAAGACCTTTTATCAACTCAAGCACTTTTTCAGCCTCTTCTACTTTTCCTCTCCAAATACTAGAAAATTCTTTTGCAGATATCTCCGTCTCACCAATATATAAACTTAAAAACCTTGGCAACTTAAACTTCAGATCTCCTAAAAACCTAAGGTTATCAAGCAAATTTAAATTTATCCTCAAAAGATGACTTTCAGGTATATCTTTAATTTCCTTTTTCAACTCACCTAAGAAATAATCTACCATAGGTGCATACTTAGAGCCTTCTTCAGGTACCGCAAGAACCCTTGGAATTCTTCTCATTTCAGCCATAAAAGGACCTGCTTTTCCAATAAGAGCAAAACCATTAGGAAATTTATTAGATAATACAAGGGAAGTCAAAAAATCTCTTGCATTTTGAATGTTTCTTGTACTCGTAATGGTCTCTGATGAACAATGAGGCGAAAACAATCTAATGTGAGCTTCCTGATCTGTACTTTTAATTTCTATATTACATCTTGTTAAAATATTTCTCCCGTTATGCTTGGTAAAAACCTCAAGAAAATACGGAGGTTGAAAAACATTATTTTTTATATGAAATCTCTTTAAAGGTAATTTGGCTTTATTCAATGCAGTATTATATGCTCTTGCAAAAGTTTCAGGACTTCTTAATAACAAATCAAAAAAGTAATAAAAATCTTTATTTTCATAATCTTCTAAGTTCCTAATCTTAAGCATCTCTGAGGTCTTATCAAAATATATCTCAATACCTGTTACATCTTTTATAATAAAGTTAGCCATCTTTATTTGAAAATCAGCTATAGAAATCTCTTCTTTCAATAATTCCAAAGCATGGTTCCTTATCCTCCTAGCTCTCTCAAGTATCTCCTTTCTCTTTTCTCTGTCTCTTACCTGCTTTAAAATCCCTCTAACTCCAGTAACAAATAACTTAGCTAAGTGTATTTTAAGTTCTTCGTTAATGTATACACTAGAAAGACTTATTTCCTCAGGATATTTAGGTACGACTCCATACCACCCTAAAGATTTAGAAAAGAGATAATAAATTTCTGCTTTTGGATTTCTACAAAAGTATTTTCTCAATGACTCTTTATTAGCAATAGGGCCAATTTTAGTTACCTGAGAATAATCCTCATAATTCAAGGAAAAACCCAGATCCTCTAAGGTCTTAACGAATTCTTCATCCTTCCTTAAGTTTTCTTTATAATCTTTCCATGAATCTGCGATCCATGACAACTGGAAATTTAAATTTTTATATTCAGAGGGCTCTATAGGAACCCCATAAAAAAGTCCATATGTTATATCTTGGTTTATGTAGACTGCACCTGTTAACTTTCCTGCATAATCTTCAGTTATGACATATCTATTATTATCTTCATAAAAGGGAATAAGACGATGATCACCAGTACCAAGTTTTTCATCATGTAAAAAAGGCCTAAAAGGAAAGCTATCTCTCAATCTAAAATAGATTGCTAAATCAGTTAGAATGGCATCCCAAAGTAGATTTTGATCTCCTTTATATACTACTCCTATATTCTCGCCTTTTAAGAGAGAAACTAAATCCTCCGTACATTTAAATTTTAAAGTATAAAAATTTTCATCTTCGCGAATTATATTTTTACAGGAAATCATAATTAAATATCCAAATTTCTTACAAATTTTGCCTTCTGCTCTATAAAGTTTCGCCTTTCTTCCACATTATTACCCATTAAAATAGAGAAAAGCCTCTCCGCCTCTAAGGCGTCCTCTATGGTAACCTGAAGTAATATTCTCTTCTGAGAATCCATGGTAGTTTCTCTGAGCTGTTCTGGATCCATCTCTCCAAGACCTTTATATCTTTGTATATAAACATTTTCGGGATATCCCCATTCTTTAAGAATCTCTTCTTTTTCCTCTTCGGAATAAGCATATCTTTCTTCTTTACCCTTCCTCAAAAGATACAACGGAGGTTGAGCTATATAAATATATCCGCCCTCAATAAGAGGTCTAAAATGTCTATAGAAGAAGGTTAAAAGTAATGTTCTTATATGAGCTCCATCTACATCAGCATCAGTCATAATGATTATCTTGTGATATCTTAATTTTGAGAGATCAAAATCTTGACCTATTCCTGTTCCTAAAGATGCAATTATTGCCTTGATCTCTTCACTCGATAATATCTTAGTAAGATGTTGAGCCTTCTCCACATTCAATATTTTACCCCTTAACGGTAGAATAGCCTGATATCTTCGATCTCTTGCTTGTTTAGCAGAACCACCTGCAGACTCTCCCTCAACAATGAAAAGTTCACACTTTGCTGGATCCTTCTCGGAACAATCTGCGAGTTTACCTGGAAGTAATGTTGACTCTAAAAGGCTTTTTCTTCTCACAAGCTCTCTTGCTTTTCTTGCCGCTTGCCTTGCTCTGTAAGCCTCAATAATCTTAGTTATTATAAGTTTTCCTGTATCAGGATTCTTGGAAAAATATTCTGTTAACTCTTCTTCAACGACTTTCTCTACAAATTTTCTTACCTCTGTATTTCCAAGTTTTGTCTTAGTCTGACCTTCAAATTGAGGATCAGGAACCTTTACACTAACTATGGCAGTAAGTCCTTCTCTCACATCGTCTCCTGAAAGGCTTTCATTTTCCTTCCACAAACCCCAGCTTCTCGCAAAATTATTGACAACCCTTGTTAGGGCAGTTCTAAATCCTGTTACATGAGTTCCTCCTTCAATAGTATGAATATTATTTACATAAGATAAGATCAGTTCATCATAACCTGAGTTATATTGCATTACAATCTCTAAAATTAAGTTTCCCTCTTCTCTTTCCATATAAATAGGTTCGTGCAGAACTTCCTTACCCTTTGAAAGATATTCAATAAATTCAAGAAGTCCTCCTTCATATTTGAAGATATTAGATCTTCCGGTTCGTTCATCCCTTAATTCAATAGTTACCTTTGGATTCAAAAAAGCAAGCTCTCTTAATCTATTTGCCACAATATCATAATCGAACTTCGTAGTCTCAAAAATTTCTGGATCAGGATAAAACTTTATCTTAGTACCAGTCTTATCTGTTTCTCCTTTCACTGTAAGAGGTGTAATAGGTTTACCTCTCTCATAAACTTGATAAAAAATCTTTCCATCTCTCATAACTTCTACTTCTAATTTTGAAGACAATGCATTGACCACCGAAAGACCAACCCCATGAAGTCCACCACTTATCTTATATATAGAGTTAGAAAATTTACCTCCTGCATGAAGAGTGGTAAGAACAACTTCAAGAGCCGGCTTTTTAGCCTGAGGATGTATATCTACCGGAATTCCTCTTCCATTATCAGCAACCACCACTGCTCCATCTTTTTTTAACTTCCACAAGAATGTAATCGCAATACCCAGCCATTACTTCATCTATACTATTATCTACTAACTCAAAAATAAGATGATGTAGCCCTCTTACCCCGGTATCTCCTATGTACATACCAGGTCTTCTTCTTACGGCCTCTGTACCTTCTAATATCTGAATGCTATCTGCAGTGTATTTATCTTTTTTTGTTACGGCCATCCTTAATACCTCCTTTTTGAATTAAAGCTATGCTCTTATAGTAATTCTTCAATATCTCTCGTAATTCCTCGTCCTTTATATCCTCAACTATTTTAGCAATTCTTTCTTCCTCCTGCAAAGAAAGTTTTACTTCCTTTTTTACTTCTCTACTCTTCAACTTATTAAAAGCTTTACCTTTATCTATGAAGATTATATCCTTAATAACATGAGGAATAACCACACTACTGTTTAACTTTTCTATAAGCTTATCCTTAAAAAGAGAAAGTTCTTGTACCCATACACTACTATCCACATATACATAAAGAATCCCGTCTTTTACATATGCAGGCCTTGTATGTTGGGAAAGAGTCTCTCCAACTACCTCTTCCCACTTATTCATAGCAAGATACTCACAAAGCTTTTTTTCAAGATTTAACTTTATGAATACTTCCCAGAGTTTTGAATATAAAGAATCAGGCATTTAAAGTAACCTCACCATTTTTCACTAAAAAATGGGGAAAATCTCTAAGAAATTCTATCTTAATTGGCGTGGTCAGAAATAGCTGAAAGTCTTTTATTCCATCCCATACTCTTTTCTGTTTATATTCATCCAAATCTCCAAAAAGATCATCAATAAGAAGGATAGGCTTTTCTTTTCTTTTTTCAGAAAGAATCTCAACTTGAGCTAATTTCCAAATAATATAACCCAATTTTTTCTCACCTGCGGAACCATATTTCCTCAAGTCATATTGGATATCATCCCTTATAATCCTCAAAACTATGTCATCTCTATGAGGACCAACTAATGTGTACCCTTTCTTTTTTTCCTCTGCTTCCTTTTCCTTTAACATCACTTCAAAATTTTTTGCAATCTCTTCCTCCGAATCTCCTAAAGGAACAGTGGAAATATATTCTATTTCGAGAAAATTTTTCTCGAGAAGCTTATTAGAAACCTCCATTACTTTAGATTTTATTTCTTCTACTATGCTTAGCCTTTGAAACAATATATAACTTCCTAATTTAATTAATGTAGAGTTCCACACACTCACATCTCTACCACTTTTAAGAGTTAAATTCCTCTGATACAGAGTCTTGTAATATTCAGAAAGAGCCTTATGGTACTTATAAGACAAGGTAGAGATAAATCTGTTTAACAAGTACCTCCTCTGAGAGGGTCCTTTTTTAAAATTTTCTATTTCTTCTTGAGAAAAAAGAATGATAGGAAAAAGAAAAACCATATCTCTATACCTTTTCAAATTTTTCTGATTAATTTTTATCTTCTTTTCTAACTCAGAAAGGGCTGACTCGAGCACTAAATTTTGATTCTGCCAATTTACATCTCCCCTAAGATAAAAACTCTCCTCACCCCATCTTATAATTTCCCTTTCATTTTTAGTTCTGAAAGATTTTCCAGAGAAAAGAAAATATATACTCTCAAGGATATTAGTTTTTCCTTGAGCATTTTCCCCATAGAATATGTTCACATCAAAAAAATTCAAATTCAAATTCTTCAAATTCCTAAAGTTTACTACTCTCAAATCTATAAGGCGCAATTATTCTCCCACCACCACGACATATTTTTCTCCATCAACCTCTACCACATCTCCATTTTTTAATTTTCTACTCCTATGAAGTTCTATCTCACCGTTTACCTTTACCCTTCCTGCTAAAATAAGATTTTTTGCTTGCCCTCCAGTCTCTACTACCCTACACCACTTTAAAAACTGTCCTAAAGTAATAGACTCTGTATATATTTTTATCTCTTTCATAGTCTCACAGGCATCAAAATATAGGTATAATTTTCATCCTCAGGAGACGTAATTAAAGCAGGTCCAAGATCCGAAGTGAATTTCATAACTACTTCATCCCAATCAGCATTATCCAAAGGATCCATAAGATACTCTACATTAAAACCTATTTCTAAATTACCATCTATATTAACCTCTGCAGGCAATACCTCTTTAGCAAAGCCTCTCTCTGAGGGCAAAGTAGAAATTACCACCTCTTCTGAGGAAAGGCTAATTTTTACTGTATTTGTTTGATCTATCTCAGCAAATACCTCCATTCTCTCTAAAATATCAAGAAAATCCTTCCTATTTGCCTTAAAAGAAGCTGTAAATTCCGTTGGAATTATCTTATCATAGGCTGGAAACTGCCCTTGAAGAAGTCTTGATATAAAGTAAATCTCTCCACAATTAAAAACTACCTGGTTATCCAAAGCAGCTATATTTACCCTATCTTCCAATGCTTTTGTAATTATTTTTTGCCATTCCTTCAGGCTTTTAGCTGGAACAATGATGGAAGGAAAATCTTTATCTATCTCTAAGGTTTTAAGAGCTAATCTATGACCATCTACTGCAACCATATTCAATTTCCCATCTTTTCCCTCAAAGAGCACTCCTGTAAGAACCTGTTTTATCTCATCTTCTGCTGCTGCAAAGATAGTTTGTTTTATAGCCTTTGCAAACAAAATTCTATCAAGACTTGCATGATATTCAGTAATATTACCAACTTCAACTTTTGGGAATTCCTCTGGACTTTCTCCTTGAATTTCTATATCCGAATAGCCAGCATGAATAATCGCTCTATTTCTTTCGTTCACATAAACCTCTAAGGTTACTTCGGGAAGTTTACCTATTACATCTATAAATAAGCTTGCTGGAAGACAAACTTCTCCTGGCTCTTCCACAATCACAGGCATACTTAAGGCAAGACCAACCTCTAAATTATTACCTTGGAGATATAAAGTATCATTCTCTGCCTTCATATAGACATAAGTCAGAATAGGTATAGTAGTCTTTGTAGCAACCGCACTTTTAACAAATTGCAATGACTTATATAAATCTTCTTGTTGAGTAATAAACTTCATTATTTCCTCCTCCTTCTTATGAGTTTAATATACACTTTTCAATTATACCTTGACATTAAAAAAATAAAAAGTTTTGCTATTGACAATTAAATAATTCCGACTTAAAATGTAAATGTTGAGTAAAAAACTAAACTTTTAGGAAGTAAGATGTTTCGAGTATCTGCCAAATTGGAATACGGATTAAGAGCTATGATATACTTGGGGGAAAATTACCCCCATGAGAAGGTTACCCTTTCTCAAATATCCCAAAAAGAAAATATATCAAGAGAATTTCTTGCTCAACTAATGTCTGACTTAAGGAGAGCAAATCTCATAGAAAGTTACAAAGGTATCACAGGAGGTTATACTTTAACTAAACCCCCAAAAGAGATTACTCTAAAAGAGATTTTTGAGGCATTAGAAGGGCCTATTCAAATTATTGATTGTATTCATTTAGAAAATAAGTGTGAAAGAGAAAACACTTGTTATTCAAAAAGCGTATGGAGATTTATAGAGAAAAAGATCATAGATCTTTTAGGAAAATTAACCCTAGAAGATCTTATTAATGGAACAATTAGAAAGGAGGAAGTTTTGACACTATGAAAGAAACAATTGGAAAGGAAATGTTAAGATTAGAAAATTTGAAAGTCGAGGTAAAAGATGAAGTAATTCTTGAAAATATAAATCTGTCTCTAAATGAAGGAGTTCATGTACTTCTTGGGCCTAATGGTACAGGAAAATCTACCTTATTAGGGGCAATAATGGGACTTTCCAAATATAAGACTTCTGGCAAAATATGGTTCTACAATGAAGATATAACTGACTTAACTCCAGATCAGAGATTTAAAAAAGGAATATTCCTAGCCTATCAACTACCCCCAGCTGTGAGAGGAGTTAGGCTTAAGGATATCCTTAAGAAAATATTGAATATTGATCCCAAGAAGAATTTACCTGAGGAAGTATATACATATTTAAGAGAATTAGACCTTGATGAAAGTTTTCTTGAAAGAGAAATTAACTATGGCTTCTCGGGAGGCGAAAGAAAAAAGAGTGAAATTCTTCAACTTTTATTGGCAAAACCAAAACTTGCCATGCTTGATGAACCTGATTCTGGAGTAGATATAGACTCTTTAAAACTCATTGGTGAAGCTCTAAGAAAGATTTCAAAAGAAAGTAACCTGTTAATCGTTACCCACAACTTAAAAGTGCTCGATTATGTAAATCCTAATTCTGTCATCGTCCTCTTAGATGGTAAATATATTTATAAAGATGGTATTGAAATAATTCATCAAATTGAAGAAAGAGGATACGAATATGTAAGGAGGTTGGCATATGCTCAAAACTTATCTTAAAGAATTAAGAGAAAAAGCCTTAAAAGCAAAAGATAAACCAGCATTATTGGGTCCTGACATAGATTTAGAGCCCTATATGAAGACTATATCTGACATTAAGATTAATGATTTGGAGGAACTTCCTGAAGAAATAAAAGAGAATATTCTTTACTCAGGAATAACTCCTTCCGAAGAAGAAAGAGCAGGAACATATTTTCAAATAAACCACAGTGTAGTTTACGAAAAATTAAAGGAAACCTATAAAGGTAAATTAGAGATAATGTCGATTCAAGAAGCCCTTGAAAAATACGATTGGTTAGAGGACTATTACGGAAGACTTGTAAAGCCTGATACTGATAAATACACAGCATGGGCAGAACTTCTTCCTACAGGAGGTTATTTCATAAGGGTATTTGCCAATCAAAAGGTAGAATATCCCGTGCAATCTTGCTTATACATCAAAGAAGGGAATATAAGCCAAAATGTACATAACATAATAATTGTTGAGGAAAATGCGGAAGTTTTTGTAACCACAGGGTGTTTAACTCATTTGAAAAATCAACCTGGTATTCACATAGGTATTTCAGAATTTTTCGTTAAGAAAGGTGGTAAACTATACTTTACTATGATCCATAATTGGTCAGAGGAATTCCATGTAAGGCCTAGAACCGCTGTACTTGTAGAGGAAAATGGAGTATTTATAAATAACTATGTAAGCTTAAAACCAGTTAAATCTATCCAAAGTTATCCAACGGTATACGTAAAAGAAAATGCTATAGCAAGACTTTATAGTATCATATACGGAAGAAAAGATTCCTATATTGATCTTGGTGGAAGAATAATATTTGAAGGAGAAAACTCAAAGGGAGAAATAGTTTCAAGAATAATTGCTGATGATTCATCTCAAATCTACAGTAGGGGCGAGCTGATAGGTAAAGCAAAAGGATCCAAAGGCTTTTTAGATTGTAGAGGAATAATTTTAAACAAAAATGCAAAAATAGTAGCTATACCTATACTTGACGCTCAGCATCCTGAAAGTGAGCTTTCTCACGAAGCAGCCATAGGTCCTATAAATGAAGAGGAGATAGAATATTTAACTACACGTGGTTTTGACAAAGATGAGGCAATGTCTACCATAACTCGCGGTTTCCTGAACCTTGAAATACCAGGACTTCCAAAAGTTGCAAAAGAACAAATTAGTAATACAGTAGCACAATTAGAAAAGGCTGGGCTATAATATGAGTAAATGGAAGAAAACTTTAAAAGGATCCTTAGAGAAAAGGTTAGTGAACTAAATTTAAGTCTTGATCCCCTTCAAGAGGAGAAGTTTTATTTATACTATATGGCATTAAAAGAGTGGAATAGGAAAATAAATCTTACTTCTCTTGAAGGGGAAGAGGAGATTATTTTAAAACATTTTGTTGATTCCCTATCATGTATAATACCCATAAGGAATGAAAATATAGAAAGAATAATAGACATCGGTACAGGAGCGGGCTTTCCGGGCATACCAATTAAAATCTATGATGAGAAATATAAATTAACCCTTTTAGAATCTCAAAAGAAAAAGATCCTATTTTTAGAAGAACTTATAAAAATACTGGAACTCTCTAATGTTGATATTGTATGGGATAGAGCTGAAAATTTAGGAAAAGATCCAAGATATAGAGAACAATTCGATTTAGCCCTTGCAAGAGGAGTTGCTAAGCCTAATATAGTTTTGGAATATGCCCTACCCTTTGTAAAGACTGGAGGAATATTCTTAGGACAAGCAACACCCAATAACCTTTCAGAGTGGGAAAACGCGCAAAAGGTAGTTGGGATATTAGGAGGAAAAACCGAAGAAAAAATTGAGATAAATTTCGATAATATTACAAGAATTTTCTTAAAGATAAGAAAAATTAATAATACTCCGGAAAAATATCCTCGAAGGCCAGGTATACCAGAAAAAAGACCTCTTCTTCCTTAAAATTTTATTGATATTGATGAATTAATTACTTAAAATATTTAAGTTAGAAATTTTTCATTCAAAGGAGGTAATTATGTCCGTAGAAATAAAAGAGGTAAAAACTGAGCAAGAAAAGAAAGACTTTATAATGTTTCCTTTTGAACTCTATAAAAACGATCCATTGTGGGTTCCGCCTCTAATCTCAGAGATGAAGAGAATCGTAAATGGACCAGGAAGCTTACTATTCCAATCGGGTCCTCATACTTTTTTCAATGCTTATGAAAATGGAAAAATTGTAGGAAGAATAGCTGTAGGAATAGATGAAAAAATGAACAAAATAAGAAATAAAACCGAAGGATATGTTACTTTATTTGAGAGTATTAATAATAAAGAAGTAGCCTTTTCTCTTTTGGTATACTGCACAAAACTGGCTCAGAGAAAGAAAAATGACAAAAATGATAGGTCCTGTTTCTCCAACAAATGGTGATGACTACAGAGGAATGTTAGTGGAAAAATTTCGAAGATCCACCTGTAATATACACTACCTATAATCCACCTTACTATGTCGACTTTTTTAAAGACTATGGTTTTGTGCCAGAACACACTTTTGTAGCCTTCAAATATGATCTCAAAAAATTACCATTAGATGACTCCATTAAAGTAATTGAATATGCCAAAAAGAAATATAACTTCTATACGAGAAAAGCAGACTACTCTAAGGTAGTCGAGGAGGCAAAAATCCTTACAAAAAATATTGGAAAGATCTCTTATACCCTTAGAGTATGACTATCTTCTTCCTCCCACAGAGGAAGAAATGATTTCCTTAGCAAAAGACTTAGTCAAATTTATACCAGCAGAATTTGTACAGATTGCCTTTTCTGAGGAAACCCCTATCGGCTTTGCAGTAGCAATGCCTGATTACAATCAAGTACTTAAAAGGCTTAATGGGAGACTCTTCCCCTTAGGTTGGCTTAAATTTCTATGGTATAAAAATAAAATAAATAGAGCGAGAGTATTTCTACTTTTTGTAGTACCTGAATTTCAATCAAAGGGAGTCCCTGCCGCACTATTCATTGAATTATTAAGATATGCTAGGGATAAAGGCTATGTTTTCGCAGAAGGTTCAACCATTAATATCAACAATAATAAAATGTGTCGTGAGGCTGAAGGAGTAGGAGGAGTACTTTACAAAAAATTTGTAATATTTAAAAAAGAAATTATAAACTAATAGAAAGGGGGTGTCAATAGAAAAGTTTTCCTTGACTTTATCTCCTCTTCTTCTATAATTAAATAGAACTTATTAATTAAATAAAAAAACAAAAAGAAAGGGAGTAATAAATATATGGAGACTAAAGACAAAGAGAGGCTTTCAATTGAAGAATGTGAGGCTTTATCAGATATCTTTAAATCTCTCTCAAGTTATGTAAGAATTCATATACTCTGTGCCCTTTCCGATGGAGAAAAAAGTGCAGGAGAGATAGCCAAACTTATAAATGCATCCTTTGCAAATACATCTCAAAACTTGAAAGATCTTTATAACTTAGGACTTCTTAAGAAAAGGCGTGTAGGCCAATTTGTTTATTACTCTTTAGCAGATGACTCAGTTCTTGAACTCTTAGAGCTGGTAAGAAGAATTAGGTTCAAATCCAAGAAAGCTTAAAAAAAGAGGGGAGGCCTAAAGGTCTCCCCTCTTTTTTATCCCTTAAGTTATCTTAAAAATCTTACAGAACCCGAAATAGATCCTGCAACAGGAGCCATATTCGTTGGATCTAAAACAATGGCCATATCAGCTTGTACAAGTAAGATATTTGCACCTAAACCAAGGGTATAGATTTGAGGTTGTAAATTTGCATCAAGTACTGCTCCGCCTCTTGCTGTCAATACAAAGAATAGTGGTTGTTCTACACCTACTCTATAGGAAATAGGAGTAAAGTTTTTGTCAAGATCTGCATCAATGGCAACCCTGGTAGCAAGAACTGGTATTTTCACAAATACACCTGCCTTCAAAGACATATCTGGCAAAGTCACATCCATAGGAGAAGTACTTTCAGAATAAGGCGTAGTAGTTGTAATAGAACCGCTAGTATCAGAGAAATAACCCTCTTCATACCCTGAGGTTATTTTACCTTCTAATGGTATACCAAAGGCATCTTTTACCACAATTCCTGCTGCCACAAAGGGTGAAAATCTCGCATAAGCTCCCACATCAAAGGATACATATCTTTGCTCGTTTAAATTAAAACTTCTTCTAAAATAATCATTATCATTTGGTTGACCTTCTACTATAGCCTGAGCTACTCCAGTTTGAGTTGCTTTTGCCTGTACAGAAGTATTTACATAATACTCATTCACCAATCTAACATTAGCACCAAGGTTTACTTTTAAGCCAAGAAGGTCAATAGCAGGAATCGCTACTGTAAGAGCACCATTAGCCTTCAAATTACCATCAAGAGTGACGTTTCCTTCTAATTGGAGATCGGATGAAGAATCATTAGCGGTATATTTGTAATAATAAGCATTTAAATCTCCATTTCCAAATAAAGTCAACCCAAGCTTGCTTATACCAAGATGCAAATATCCTCCCGTAGATAGTACAGCAGAAAGTTCTCCATTTGGAGTCTCACTATCACTTTGTAAAGCCTTTAAATATTCCACAAAAGTATTAAGTTTATCCCTATTCTCCTTATCTAACGGAGCAACTCCTAAACCAAGTTTTAATGTCAATTTTGAGTATTCTCCCATTAAAGCAGGATTGTAAATTGCAGAAGTAGGAGAATCTGCAAGAGCTGTCATAGCACCAGCCATTCCCATTGCCCTTGGATCATATAAAAGATCCTTATAAGCAAAAGTTGTGCTTGCGGCGTAAGAAATCCCCACAAGGGAAATCAAAAGAATCATTAAAAGAATCAAACTTCTTTTCATAAACCTCTCACCTCGCACTTTAAATTTTGATCTTCTTACCAATCTCATTATAAACCTTATAGCTAAAATAAAAAAGTGATCTATATCTACCTTTTTTTTATGATATAATGGACTTAAAAGAAAACAACATATTTATTAAACCTTGGAGGAAGACTATGGAGAGAAGAATATACATGCGAGGAAATAACCCCTTTGAAAGTCATATATTTAGAATAGTAGATTGCTTCTATCGAGAAGGTTCAAGATTCTCCATGCAATGGGGAGCATGGGTACCTAGAGTAGATGTATATGAAACCGATGATAAAATTGTGGTATTAGTAGAAATAGCAGGAGTAAAAAAAGAGGATATAGATTTGACATTCCATGAAGGTAAATTAATACTAAGAGGAACAAGACAAGAACATTATAGTTCAGACCCCACAATCTACTACCAAATGGAGATAAACTTTGGACCCTTTGAGAGGATAATACCACTACCTACCGATGTGGATGCTGAAAAAGCAGAGGCGGTGTATAAAGATGGCTTTTTGGAGATTATTCTTCCCAAAAAGTAAAGAAAGGAGGGAAAATATGGAAGAAAGAGAACTCAACCAAACTCAAGATATACCAGAAGTTCTTCCTATACTTCCACTAAGAGAAACAGTAGTTTATCCACAAATGCTCATCCCACTTATCGTAGGAAGAGAAAAGAGTATTAGGCTTGTAGAAGATGCCCTCTCTGGTAATAAATTGATTGGAATGTGTATGCAAAAGACCCCAGTAGAAGATCCTACTCCTGATGATATCTATAGAATAGGAACAGTAGGTATTATTGTTAGAAGTTTAAGATTTCCAGACAATACCTTAAGGCTTTTTGTACAAGGACTACAAAGAATAAGGGTTATAGAATTTTTAGTAAACAGAGCCTTATTTTAAAGCAAAGGTTGAAGTCATAGAAGAAAAAGTAGAAAAAACTGTTGAAATAGAAGGAATGATGAGAAACCTTCTTAATTTGTTTCAAGAAAATGGCATCCTTGATACCCCAATTCCCTGAAGAGTTATTGATCAATGCTATGAATATTCAGGAGCCTGGAAGACTTGCAGACTTTATAGCCTTCAACACCAATCTCAATATTAATGAAAAACAAGAGATTCTTGAGACTATAGATGTTAAAGAAAGGTTACAAAAGGTCACATATTATCTCACAAGAGAGTTAGAAATACTGGAGATAGCAAACAAAATCCAAAATGAGGTAAAAAACGAGATAGAAAAGAGACCAAAAAGAATACTTACTTAAGACAACAGATGAAGGCAATAACAAAAAGAACTTGGAGAAATAGATCCTAGAGAGATGGAAATCAATGAACTACGGCAAAAGCTTCAAGAAGCAAAACTTCCACCTGAAGCTATGAAGGAGGCAGAAAGAGAATTAGAAAGACTCTCCTTAATGCCGCCTGGATCTGCAGAGTATACAGTAACGAGAACTTATCTTGACTGGCTCATAAGCTTACCGTGGGCAATTTCTACAGAAGATAATTTAGATATAAAAAGGGCAGAAGAAATATTAAATGAAGATCACTATGACTTAGAAAAAGTAAAAGAGAGAATATTAGAGTACTTAGCGGTAAGGAAATTAAAGAGTGACATGAAGGGACCAATATTATGTTTTGTAGGTCCTCCAGGAGTTGGTAAAACCTCCCTTGGAAAATCTATTGCTCGAGCCCTTGGGAGAAAATTCGTAAGAATTTCTCTTGGAGGAATAAGAGATGAAGCAGAAATAAGAGGACATAGAAGAACTTATGTGGGAGCTCTTCCTGGAAGGATTATTCAAGGAATAAGAAAAGCAGAATCAAACAACCCAGTATTTATGCTTGACGAGATAGATAAGTTAGGCTCTGACTTTAGAGGAGATCCTTCTGCAGCCTTATTAGAGGTATTAGATCCTGAACAGAATAATGCCTTTGTGGATAATTATTTAGGGGTACCCTTTGATTTATCAAAAGTAATGTTTATAGCAACGGCTAATGTGCTTTATACCATACCACCAGCCCTACTTGACAGAATGGAGGTTATAGAGCTCCCTGGTTATACCGAATATCAAAAGATGGGAATAGCCAAAGGCTTTCTCATACCAAGACAACTTAAAGAACACGGATTAGAAAAGGAACAAATAGAATTTAGCGATGATGCCATAAGAAAGATTATAAGAGAATACACCCGTGAGGCAGGAGTAAGAAACTTAGAGAGAGAGATAGCTAGCATAATTAGAAAGGTAGCAAAAGGAATAGCAGAAGGAAGTATAACTGAAAAGGTTATAGTAAAAGTAGAGGATGTTCCAAAATACTTAGGTCCAGAGAAATATACCTATGGTATGAAGGGAGAAAAAGACGAAGTGGGTGTTGCCACAGGCCTTGCATGGACAGAAGCAGGAGGCGATATATTATTTGTAGAAGCATTAGTTGTAGAAGGAAAAGGAAACCTTATACTAACAGGAAAATTAGGAGAGGTAATGCAGGAATCAGCAAAAACTGCCCTATCTTATGTAAGATCTAAACTAAAGGACTTAAATGTAAGTTATGAGTTATTAGAAAAATCAGATATTCATGTGCATGTTCCCTCAGGTGCAATTCCCAAAGATGGACCTTCAGCTGGGGTAACTATAGCCACAGCCATAGCATCTGCCCTTACTAGAAGACCCGTCAAAAAAGATATTGGAATGACTGGTGAAATAACTCTAAGAGGAAAAGTACTTCCTGTAGGAGGAATAAGAGAAAAAGTACTTGCTGCCCATAGAGCAGGACTTACTGCGGTAATTATGCCAAAAGAAAATAAGAAAGATTTAGAAGAGATTCCCGAAGAAGTAAAGAAAGAGATAACCTTCTACTTTGTGGAACATGCTGATGAGGTCCTAAACCTTGCCCTCCTGGAGGTGAAAGAGAGTGCTGAGCAGAGAAATCCTGAAAGAATTGGGTAATCTTTCCTTTCAGCCCTACCTGGTAACCACCTTATATCTGAATGTTTCTCCTTTGAAAAATCCAAAAGGAGAGTACAAAATTATTTGGAAAGATATGAAGAAAAACCTTCTTGATTCGCTGAATTTAGAGGGAGATGTTAAAAAATCAGTTTTATCTGACTTAGAATATATAGAAAATATAGTTGATCAAGTTTCCTTTGGTTCTGCAAATACTATTATAATTATGAGTTGCTCAGCCCAAAACTGGACATATCAGATTCCTCTTTACCCTACACTAAAAAATAAGTTAGTTATAGATAAAGATCCATACACCCGTCCTCTCTCCCATCTCATTATTGCTAACAAGCCTTATTACTTGGTGATTCTTTCTAAAGGCAACGCTTAGGGTTTTCAAATACTTCCTTGGAGAAATAAAAGAAGAGGGAGAGATTAAAGAGGAAATTCCTAAAAGACATAAACAAGGTGGATGGGAAGCTGCAGATTGGCAAAGATGGCATGAAACCCATGTAATATGGCATTTCAAAGAAGTAGCTGAATTTTTAGATAAAAAAGTTCAAGGAGAAGAAAAAATAGTGCTTGGAACCACGTCCCCTAAAAATACGGCTGAATTTCTTGAGGTACTGCCTAAAAGATTACACGAAAGGATCATAGGCGAGATACCAATAGAACTCGATTCTCCTATAAAAGAGATTCTTGAAAAGACTCATGATCTGATAGAGAATTACGAAGAAAATAAAATGAGAGAACTAATAGATCAACTAATCGTCCTGAGCGCAAAAGGAAAAGAAGCAACAATAGGACTTGAAAATGTAGCTCACGCAGTTCACCAAAAAAGAGTAAGAATGGTTTTAGTAGATGATCAATTTGAACAACCTGGGTTTCAATGCCCTTCTTGTTCTTTCATAAGTCCCTATTTAGAAAATTGTCCTTATTGCAACATTAAGATGGAAAAAAGAGCAGACATTGTGGATGAATTATTAGAAGAAGCAATTATTGAGAAGTCAGAGTTATTATTTATTAAAAACAAAGAGCTTTCAGAAAAAATTGAAAATATTGGGGCTTTCTTAAGGTTCTAAAGAAAAATAGAAGGGGAGGGTTTTCCCTCCCCTTCTAAATAAAATTATCCAGTATAAATTAATTACATTCTCTCTGCTACATATGCTGTTAAATCAGCTAATCTGCAAGCATAACCCCATTCGTTATCGTACCAGGCAAATACTTTCACTAAGTTATTCCCAATTACTATAGTAGATGGAAGATCTACTACTGTAGAATATGTGGTACCTTTGAAGTCCATAGATACAAGCTCTTCTTCGGTAACTCCAAGAATTCCCTTCATCCTACCCTCTGCAGCCTTCTTAAAATGCCTCATTAACTTCCTCAACAGTAACATTCTTTTGTAATATACATACTAAGTCGGTAACTGATACGGTAGGAGTTGGAACCCTCAATGCTACACCATGCATCTTTCCATCAAGTTCTGGAATAACTCTTCCAATAGCTTTTGCTGCACCAGTAGATGTAGGGATAATGTTTAAAGCAGCAGCTCTTGCTCTTCTTAGATCTTTATGAGGAAGATCTAAAATTCTCTGGTCATTAGTATAAGAATGGACAGTGGTCATTAATCCTTTTTCAATACCAAAATTATCAAGGAGTACTTTTGCTACAGGAGCTAAACTATTTGTAGTACAAGATGCATTAGAAATTATATGATGCTTCTCAGGGTCATATTTCTCCTCATTAACACCTAGAACGATAGTAATATCTTCACCTTTAGCTGGAGCAGAGATTATAACCTTCTTTGCCCCACCAGAAGTAATGTGTACCTTTGCCTTTTCAGCATCAGTAAATAGTCCTGTAGACTCAATAACTATATCCACTCCTAAATCCTTCCAAGGTAAATTAGCAGGGTCTTTCTCAGCAAAAACTCTAATCTCTTTTCCATCGATAATTATAGATTTATCAGTGTATTTAACCTCTCCCTTATAGACTCCATAGTTGGAATCGTATTTAAATAAGTGAGCAAGAGTTTTAGTATCGGTAATATCATTGACAGCCACTACTTCTACTTTACCATCGTGTCTTTCAAAAAGAGCTTTTAAAACCTGTCTTCCTATTCTCCCAAACCCATTAATACCAACTTTAACTGCCATAAGAACACCTCCTGAAATCGTTAAATTTTTCTTTAATTTCAATCTACATTATATCACTTATATTTTTTTAATTTTAGTTAAAATTACTTTTTAAAACTAATCCTTCTACACATACAAACTTAATATCTTTCCTGGAACATAAACTACTTTTTTGATTTCCTTATTATCCAAGTATTTCTTAACATTTTCTCTATCAAGGGCAAGTCTTAAAAACTTCTTCTTGAGTAGCATCAGCATTTACATCAATTCTATCTCTTACCCTACCATTTATTTGTATAACTACAGTGACAATTTCTTCCTTTATCATCTCGGGGTCATAAGACGGCCATTTCTGCATATGTACACTATATTCATTACCTAACTCGCTCCACAATTCTTCAGTTATATGAGGAACAAAAGGAGAAAGCAGTAGGATAGAAGTTTTAATTGCTTCTTCAAAAGCAGGCGTTCTTCCAAAGTTTCTCTTATGATCAAACAGAAGATTAGTAAGTTCCATAATTGCTGCTATTGCTGTATTAAATTTGAAATTCTCAATATCCTCAGTGACCTTTTTAATAGTTTTATGAAGCTTTCTTCTTATTAATTTCTCTTGTTCCTCATCCACTTTGGGTTCTACCTCAGCATCATCTAATACAAGCCTCCAGAATCTATTCAAAAATCTATTAGCACCTTCCACTCCTTCATCGCTCCATTCAATATCCACCTCGGGAGGTGCCACAAAAAGTATAAAAAGTCTTGCTGTATCTGCGCCATAGTTTTCTACCATGTAATCCACAGAGACAATATTTCCTAACGACTTAGACATGATCTGACCATCTTTGTAAACCATACCCTGAGTAAACAACCTCTTAAAGGGCTCTCTTACTGGACTATATCCAGCATCATATAAAACCTTAGTTATAAAACGAGAATACAAAAGATGTAGAACGGCATGCTCAATTCCACCTGTATATTGATCTACAGGCATCCAATATTCTGCTTTTTCTCTGGAGAAAGGCTCTTTATCATTATGGGGATCAGTATATCTAAAGTAATACCAAGACGAATCTACAAAAGTAGCAAGAGTATCCGTTTCTCTCCTTGCAGGAGCACCACACTTAGGACATTTTGTATTTACAAATTCTGGCACCTTGGCCAGAGGACTTTCTCCCGTTCCTGTAGGTTCAAAATCGGAAAGTTCAGGAAGCTCTACAGGAAGATCTTCATAAGGTACTGGCACAATCCCACAATTAGGACAATATATTATAGGAATAGGAGCTCCCCAGTATCTCTGTCTTGAGATAAGCCAATCCCTCAACCTATATTGAACTTTCTTTTTACCAATTCCTAAACTCTCAAATTTTTCCACAATTAATTTCCAAAAATCAGAGCTCTTCATTCCATTGTATTCACCAGAATTTATCATTACTCCTTCTTCTTCATAGGGAAGTTCAGGCAGCTTATCAGGATCAGGAGTAATTACAGGTATGATAGGAAGATTAAATTTAACTGCAAAATCATAATCTCTTGAGTCATGAGCAGGAACAGCCATTATAGCTCCAGTACCATAGGTAGCAAGAACATAATCTGCCACATATATAGGAACAGGTTGTTTTGTCAAGGGATGAATAGCATAACTTCCTGTAAAAACTCCAGTTTTCTCTTTTTCAGACGTAAGCCTCTCAAGCTCACTCTTATTTTTAGCCTGCCTTACATATTCCATTACTTCATTTAGATATTCTGGTTTGGTTATATTCTCCACCAAGGGATGCTCTGGAGCAAGAACCACGAAAGTTACACCATAAATAGTATCAGGCCTTGTAGTATAAACATAGATCTTTTCATCACTACCCTCAACTTCAAAATAAAATTCAAGACCTTCCGACTTTCCTATCCAATTTTTTTGTCATCAGTTTCACTTTTTCAGGCCAGTGCTCTAAAGTATCGAGATCTTTTAAAAGATCCTCTGCATACTCTGTAATCTTAAAGAACCACTGTTCAAACTCTCTTCTCTCAACAGGACTCTTACATCTCCAACATTTTCCATCTATTACCTCTTCATTAGCAAGTACCGTTTTACAAGTAGGGCACCAGTTAGCAGGAGCCTTTTTTCTATAAGCAAGTCCTCTTTCATAAAGTTTTAGGAATATCCATTGAGTCCACTTATAATAATCTGGAGCACAGGCCGTTACTTCCCTATCCCAATCATAGACTACGCCCATCTTAAAAAGTTGTTCCTTCATTCTTGCAATATTTTTATAAGTCCACTCCTTGGGATGAACCTTATGCTTTATAGCAGCGTTCTCGGCAGGCTGACCAAAGGCATCCCAACCCATAGGGTTTAATACATTGTAACCCTTCATGGTGTAATATCTTGCCACTACATCTCCAATGGTATAATTTCTCATATGTCCCATATGGAGATCTCCAGAAGGATAAGGGAACATGACAAGGGTATAATATTTTGGTTTATCAGACCTCTCTGTCACATGATATAGTTTGTCCTCATTCCACTTCTTTTGCCATTTAGGTTCTATCTCCTGTGGATTATATCTCTTCATCCTTCTATCCCTCTCCTTTTTCAAAAATTTTCTTAACTCCAATTATATAAAAGTATTTATTCAAGGACAATAATTTACATACAACCAAAAGAGGGCTGAGTTCTTATAAACTCAGCCCTCTTTAAATATTACTGAAGAATATACTGTATTTAGAAGCCTAAAGTGAGATAAGAATAAGCTCTACCCGTCTCATTAGGATTAGGAGTTCCTTGCCATATAGGGAAAGCATATCCCATGTAAAGATTTAAAGGTATATCTAAAAAGGTTATAAATTTCCAAACACTTTCAAATCCAAGTCCTAAGTTTAGTCCAGCTTTATCAATAGAATTTACATCTTCCCATACTCCTCCAAATTCCAAATAAACATTTGTTTCGAGTCTTCTTAAAATGAGCAGATTGAAGAATTTCATTTCCAAATCTTTAGCTACAGGAATATTCCAATTAACAAAAGAAGCAAGTTTTACATTTCCATAATACTCAGAAGTTAGAGATTTAAAATCAGAAAGATTAACCTTTTCCTCTTGTAGAGGATTACCACCCACATATCCAACTTCAAAACTTATATTGAGATTACTTTGAGGAAAAACTAAGAAATCTTTGCTTAAAATTCCATCAACCCTATATACCTCAAAACCTAAATTGGAATATCCAATTCTCAATGAAAGTTGACTTAATAATGCCTTTTTATAATAGTCTGTAAATCTAGTTAGCACAAAATCGAAATATAGCTTGTTATTTAAGAGTTCGTTATAGGACAAAGAGAAATTCATTGTATAAGCTTTATCCCAATAGTTTCCACTTATACCAAGATCAAATTTTCTCCAAATATTCTTCGTAAAGGAGAGTTTCCCCATAAAAATATCAGGTTCCATAGCAATAAGCTGCAATACAAAGTTGTCATCCTTAGGAAGATTACGTTGATATACAAAATTCAATCCTTTATATCCTTCTTGATAAAAACTCTCAAAAAGTAGATGGAAATTAATAGGATCATAAAATTCAACAGAATAAGAAACATAATTAACTTCTCCTGTAGAAAGATCTATACTCAACGATGGCAAATCTTGATAAAGAAAAACATAAGCATCCAAAGGAACTTCTCTTTTAGAAGTGGTGATTATTTTTCTAGGATACCAGTTATTAATCCTATTAGCATCTGGTATTTTAGAATCTGGATCTAACACTACTCTTTCGAGAAAGTTCTCTGTCTCTATTTCTATGTATCCTTTATTACCATCATATATTTCCTTCTTCTCTTCTCCATTTTTAGCTATTACTTTTACCTCTACAGGTAAAGAAATGTTGCCATTATTTCTTATATAGATCTTACTCACATACTTTCCATTATTATAAGAAATTGCCACATTTGTAATCTCATAATCTACCCTCCCTTTAGAATAGAACCAATTCTTAAAAAATTCTCCTAAACTCTTCCCACTATACTTCTCAAGTTTATCCTTAACTTCATCTGTAGTAATAACCTTTCCTTTATATTCACCATGCAAACTTTTGATATATTCGTCAAAATTCTCTTCACCTAATTCAAAGGATAAAGCCCTCAAGACTAAATAAGCCTTATTATATACTTTATCACTGTAACCATTAGCATTGCTTTCCCAATACTCTTTAATTATTTCCTCATCCCAGCCATCCTTTAAATAATATAAATAAGGGAGTTCTACCTGAGTTTCTCTTAAGTTCAGGTCTCCCAACAAAGATTCTTTTAAAAAGTTTAGGAAATAATCATCTCCAAGATCAGGGAAAAGATTTCCTCCTTTTGCCCCATATTTTCTCTCAAAATAAGTGATAGATAGGTAATTAGCAAAACCTTCTGAAATCCAATTTTCTTTATCAAAGTCTATACCTACGCCTATACCCCACCAGAGGTGAGCAATCTCATGAGAAAGTATCCACTCATTTAATCTTTCTAAAATAAAGGGAATAACCAAATCGGAAGAATTAAATACACTTTTTCCTAATATAATTAAACCATCAGAAGTCATACCGTAAAATCCATAAGTCTGTCCTTCAACTATGCTTATTCTTTTATGATCTGTAGACCCATATAATTTAGAATAATATTCATAAATCTCTCGAACATAGCTTGCTAAAATTCTTGCTTTATATTCCCTTCCTGGGTAATGATATATGTATATCCCTGGGTATTTGTCATCCAAAAGCTTGTAAACCATATATTTATTACTAATAGCTATAGGAAGAGTTCTTCTTGGACTTGTATTCTCCCCTATAATTCTCTTCCAGTCTCCGGCAACCTCCTCTTGAACTTTATCCATTCCCAAAGCTACTTGGTAATCTTTAGGTATCAAAAGCTCTAAATAAAAATTGCTTGAAACTAAAATTCCACCCTTATCCCATCCATCTTTAGTGTAAGAAAGCTCATAAGGAAACCACCCAAACCTACATAAAAAAGCATCATTTGCATATGCCATATCTCCAAAATAGGCTTCAGGAAACTTTGTTTGAAAATATATAATTAGTTTAAATCTTTCTTTGGGATAAATAGGATTGGGAAGTTTTACCTTTAAATAATTGTCTTTTAAAGAATAATTCTGAGATAATACTTTCCCTTTCTCAAGGGTATATTCTAACATTTTTCCATTTTCATCTTCCACTCTATTTATCTTTGTATAGCCAGGATCAAAACCATTTACATAGGAAGAATCCTGTAGTACATTGCTAAGATATGGATTTTTCTCCCTATAAAGGTTCATAGGAAGATAAAAGTAAATCTCATTTAAATTAATCTGAGTATTATTTTCATATTCTACTTCTACTCTTCCACTTATTATCTTTTCCCTTGGAGAAAGTTGAGCATAGACCTTATAGCTTGATTCTGCCCATATGGTGTTGGAAACAAAAACTAAGATTAAAAAAATCAGCAGGATGATCTTTTTCATAAGCTTACACTCCCCTTAGCTTTCTTTCCAAAACTTAATTTCATTGTGATAACCTTGTCGGTAGAGAATATCTTCGCAGCAACAAGAATCAAAATTATGAACACTGCTAACATATAAATTACTCCATAATATACTATGCTATAATTTCCAAGAAGTATACTTGAAGAAGCAATAAAAGGATGACTAAAAGGAATAGCATAAACCAAGAGCTTCACAGGTAGAGACAAGGAATTTATATCCGTAAAAAGAGAAAGGAAATAAGGTATCATTATAAGAATAATAATGGGAAATGATAAACTTTGTGCACTTCTTAAATCCTCCGCTAAAACCCCCCAGAATTGTAGACAGAGCTAAGGCATTAAGAATAGCTAAAAATAGAGATAATCCAAGAAGGAAATAACCATAAGAATTAAAGGAGAGCCCAAGTTTAGTAATAATCTCATTACTCAAGTTATTTATATCTACACCTCCTGTTATACCTGAAAAGAAGGACCTATATCCTAACATGTATACACCTGCAGAAATTAATCCTACTATTCCAGCTCCAGCCATTTTGGCTACCACAATATACTTTCTACTCACAGGTACTGTAAGGAGAGTTTCAAGGGTCTTATCTTGTTTCTCAAGAGCAATAGCAGAAAGAACCATTTGGGACGCATACATTATAACTATCATTAGAACAATTGGGATAAAAATGGATTGAGAATAGACAAAATTCATCACTTGGGCAGAAGAGGCCTCTGCTATTTTATCTTTTATAATTACAAATTCTCTACTCTTTATGGGCTTTTTAATATTTTCAGGATCTAAGTTGGGAAATTTAGCTTTTAAAAAGTTATTAGATACATGGTTATTTATAGCATCTATTATGTCCTTAACTACAGTACTTCCAACAGTACTCCCCATGGAAAAACTTTTTATAAAGGAATAAAACTCAACTTCGGCAGATTCAAAATTAGAAACTTTTCCTCCAAACCCATTTGGAATTATCAAAAGAAAATTTAGTCCTCTCTTTTTAGCATAATCAATAGCAGTATCTTTGTCTTCTTTTTGTAGATCTTTATTTATAAGATTGACTCTAAATCCCCCAAAAGATAGATTGTTTAAAAGATCCTTAGAAAAATTACTCCTATCTAAATCCAACACATATATATCTCTTAGCTGGACTGCCTTCTTTATCTCACTTTTGGTTATATTCCCGAGAAAGTTAAAAAGAATAAGGGTGAAAGCAAGAGAAATTATCAATTGCCAAGTAACAAGCTCCCTAATTTCCTTCTTAAGAAGATTTGTAAACTTCTTCATTGTACTACCCTCCTAAATACTTCTTCTAAATTTTTTGCAGAATGTTTTTCCTTTAGCTCCTCCGCTGTTCCCATCTCAAGAATCCTACCCTTATCAATCAATGCAACCCTATCAGATAAAAATTCAATCTCAAGCATATTGTGTGAGGAAAGCAAAACTGAGGTACCTTCTTTAACATACTCCCTAATTATCTCCCTAATCTCAAGGGCATTTATAACATCAAGTCCTGAAGTAGGCTCATCAAGAATAGCCAAAACAGGCTTTGTCATCAAAGCCCTTGCAAGGAGAAGTTTTCTCGTCATACCTTTACTGTAAGTCCCAATCTTATCATTTAATCTGTCAGAAAGTCCACTTATCTCTTTAGCTCTCTCCACAAAGATCTCTACATCCTCTTCTTTCTTTGCATAAAAGTTTGCCATAAACTTTAAATATTCAATCCCCTTCATATTTCTATATGCTCCAGCCTCTTCAGGGAGATAGGAAATATTCTCTCGTACAAAATCAGGATTCTCTTTAAGATTCTTTCCCATAAAAAGTACATTACCCTCATAAGAGGTAAGAAGAGTAGCAATAATCCTTAAAGTAGTTGATTTTCCAGCCCCATTAGGACCTATAAGAGCAAAAACCTCACCTTTTTTAACCTCAAAACTTACTCCTTTTAAAGCTTCGATCTTACCATAAGATTTTCTGAGATTGTCAACACGTAGGATGGTCTCCAAAATAAATCACCCCCATAATCTAAATTTTTTATTTCATTATATCAATAAAATTTTAAGCCTATTTTAATAACTATATTGTCTTACTGTACTACATATATAATACAATATGACAAAGACTATGTCAAATAAAAATATAGTTGAAAAANTTTTGCAAATATGATATTTTTAAAACTAGAATCCTAATTGAAAAATTTTTGCAGGTAAAAGGCCATGAATATNNAAAAAAATTTAAAAGAAAAAGGAATAAGATTAAGTAAGCCAAGGCTTATGGTCCTTGAATTTTTCGAAAACAATCCCTCAGGACATTTCTCTATAAACGAGATTTATGAGAGTCTAAAAAGACAGAATAAAAACATATCTTTTACATCGGTTTATAGAACTTGTAAACTCCTTGAAAGGCTTGGATATTTGAGAGCTATTACCTTTGAAGAAAGACATATTCATTACGAATGTAACTTAAAGCCTCACTTTCATATTCAATGTATTTATTGCGGGAAAGTAGAAGAGAAAGAACTAGACAATTGGAACGAGATATTAAAGATGCTACCTATAAATGAGAGTGGATATATCATCACCTCCGGCAACATAAGCATTTTAGGAATATGTAGCGAATGTCAGGAAAAACTGAAAAAAGAGGAGGATCAAAAGTGATTAAAAAGTTGATAGAAATGAATAAAGGAGAAAAGGGAAGAGTAATCAGCATACACGGAGGAAGGGGTAAAATCTTAAGACTTGCAGAGATGGGAATAACTCCTGGAGAGGAGATAGTTTTAATTCAAAAATCATTTGGTCCTGTAATAATTAGGGTTAAGGACACAAACCTTGCCCTGGGGAAAGGACTTGCTGAAACCATCTTAGTAGAGGTGAGCGATAATGGAAAGAATTAAAATACGAGTTGCTCTTGTAGGAAATCCAAATGTAGGAAAGAGTACAGTATTTAATCAGTTGACAGGACTTAATCAACATACGGGAAACTGGCCTGGAAAAACCGTAGAAAAGAAGATTGGATATGTAAATAAAGATAAATATATATTAGAGATTACTGACCTCCCCGGCATATATAGTTTAACTGCAAATAGCTTAGAAGAAGTCATATCAAGAGAATTTATTATAAAAGAAAAGCCCGACATCGTAATACTTATCGTTGATGCTTCAGCTTTAGAAAGAAATCTTTATCTTTTATCACAATTAAGAGAACTTACACCTAATATCATTATAGGTCTTAATATGATTGATATTTTAAAAATGAAAAAATACAAGTTAGATATAAAAAAATTAGAAGAGAGGTTAAAAATTCCTATTATTCCAACGATTGCTTCAAAAGGTATAGGACTTGATGAACTTGTAAATAAAGTTATTGAAGTATATGAGGAAGACAATTTAAACCCTATAGGGATACACTATGGAGACTTAGAAGAGGATATCAAAAAAATTGAGGAAATACTACCCGAAAACCTAGAAGGTTACCCTAAAAGATGGATAGCCCTAAAACTTCTTGAGAATGATCCAATAATAATTGATCTTTGCAAAAACAATCTATCAAAAGAAGATTGGGAAAAAATAAAAGAAATATTCGAGAAAAATGAAAATAATCCCATAAAAGTTGCCACTGCAAGATATAACTTCATTAAAAAAGTATTAGAAGGAGTCTTAGAAAAGCCAGAAAAGCAAGCAATATCTTGGACTGAAAAATTAGATGAATATCTTACTCATCCCTTTTGGGGTAGTATTTTCGCCATATTAATTGTTACGTTGATCTTCTATCTTTCCTTTACTCTAAACGACCTTTTATCAGAGCCTGTTGATGGACTTTTAAGCCTTATTGGAGATAAACTCTCTTCTCTCTTATTCTTTATACCCAATTGGTGGAGAGAATTACTTATAGAGGGAGTATGGCAGGGAGTTGCTACCATTTTATCCTTTACTCCTTTAATTACTATCTTCTTCTTTTTTCTTGCCCTTATGGAAGGTTCAGGATACTTAGCCCGTTTAGCTTTTGTATCCGATGGACTGATGCATAAATTAGGGCTTCATGGAAAATCTTTAATTCCTCTAGTAATAAGTTTTGGCTGTAATGTGCCAGGAGTTATGGCTACAAGAACCTTAGAAGATGAGAAAGATAGAATACTACTAATAATACTTGATTCTTTCATACCATGTGTGCCAAGAATTCTTGTAGCATCCTTTTTCCTAAGCATTCTTTTTTCCAAGACAAGCTATTTTTTCTTACTTTATTTTCTTATATTTCATAAGCTTCTTCTCTATATTTATTAATGGAAAAATCCTAAGAAGAAGGGTTTTAAAGAGCACTTTTAATCCTCTACTTATGGAACTTCCCATATATAAAATCCCAAATCCCAAATTAGTCCTACTATATCTCTGGGATAAACTAAAACATTTTTTGGAAAGAGCAGGAACCATAATGGCCTTACTTTCTGGCACCATATGGATCTTGGCTCACTATCCTACAGGAGATATCCAAAATTCTATCTTGGCTCAGATTGGTAAATTCTTCTCTATATTTATGAAACCGATGGGATTCAACTGGGAGCTTACTGTAGGACTACTGTCTGGCTTTGTAGCAAAAGAAGCATCCCTCTCTACCTTAAGCGCTATTTATGGAGTAAGCAGTAATGAACTTGGATCCCTCCTACTTAAAATCATTACCACAAAAACAGCCTTTAGCTTTGTAGTTTTTCAACTTCTATACATTCCATGCGCCGCTACAGTAGCAACCATATATCAAGAAACTAAATCTCTCAAATGGACTATTTTCTCCATGATTTACTCTCTAACCTATGCGTATATTTTTACCTTTATCCTTTATCAAATTTTATCTATTTTAGGAGTAGTTTAAGAGATGATAGAAAAAGTAATAGAATATTTGAAAAATAAAAATAATATCGTAGATGTAAAAAAATTGAAGAAGGACCTGTCCCTCTCCGATGAAGAATGGGACTTAATCCTTCTTCAACTTAAAGACTTAGGTTATATTAAAGAAATCAATAAACTAAGTCCCAACAAGTGTAAAAGCTGCCCTTATATTAGAGTCTGCTCTCAACAATGTCTTCAATCTGAGATCTTATATTTCGAATTACCTCATAAGGATCAGAACTCTGAGTAATAGGACGCCCTATCACAAGATAATCGGAGCCTCTCTCTAATGCCTCTCTTGGAGTCATAATTCTCTGTTGATCATCGGTTTTATCCTTAGTAAGTCTAATTCCAGGAGTAACAATTAACATAGGTCTTCTCAAATTATTTCTCAAAAGTTCAATCTCCCAAGGTGAGGCTATTACACCATCCAAACCTGTCTCCTGAGCAAGTTGAGCAAGAAAAAGTACCTGCTCAGGTAACGATCTAGAAATTCCCCAACTTCTTCTCAAAGTTTCTTCATTGAAACTGGTAAGGACGGTCACTCCAAGAAGGTAAGGATATTCAGTTTTATTTGATTCTTTATATTGGGATACAAGTTTAACTGATTCTCTGAGCATCTCTTCTCCACCAAGAATATGTAGAGTAACCATAAAAGGATCAAGAGTCAGGAGTCTATCAAGAGTCCTTACCACAGTATTGGGTATATCAAAGAGTTTCAAATCTATAAATACGTTTGTACCCATCTCTTTCAGAGCCTTTACTATATGAGGACCTGCTACAGAAAAAAGCTCCAATCCCACCTTAAAATTCTTTACATATGGAATTATCTTCTCCGCAACCTCTAAAGCCTTCCTCTCTTCAGGAAAATCCAGTGCAACTATGATAGGATCATACTTCCTCATCACTCCTCAACCTCCTTATAATTTTTATGAGCAATTCCAATTAGATCCATAACTCTTTCTTTTTCAAAGTATTTGAATGCTTCTTTCACCAGCCTTTCACCAATCCATGGATCTCTAAAATTTGCAGATCCAATTTGAACGAGCGAAGCACCTGCAAAAATATACTCCAGAACATCGCTAAAACTCACAATCCCACCACAACCAACAATAGGAAGAAGGTTCTCCTCATACACCTCCCAAACATACCTCAAAACCAGAGGTTTTATGGCTGGGCCAGAGTATCCTGCAAAAATCCTTTTAAAAACTGGCTTTCTTTTCTTCCAATCGATGGCAAGGCCTAAAAAGGTATTGAATAATACAACAGCTTCTCCGCCAGCATCTTTTACAGCCTTCACAATCTCTACTATATCCTTTGCTTGAGGAGTTAATTTTACCCATACTGGTTTATCAATCTCTTTTACAACCTTTTTAGTTATCTCTTTTATCATCTCTTTATCAATTCCAAAGAGCATTCCTCCACCCTCTACATTAGGACAAGACAAATTGAGTTCAATCCCAGAGATTTTACACCCTCTTAAGTTTCTAGCAATTTCATAGTACTCTTCTTTCTTCTCCCCAGCGATACTCACTATAACATTAGTACTAAGCCTTTCAAGAAAGGGCATCTCTTCTTCAAGAAATTTTTGTAATCCTACGTTTTCAAGCCCTATGGAGTTTAAAATTCCCGCATAGCTTTCCCAAATTCGTGGGGGAGGATTCCCCTCTCTTGGATTTAGTGTAATACTTTTTGTTACAAATCCTCCTAACCCATTAATATCATAGAACTTATTTATTTCCCTGCCATTACCACAAGTTCCCGAAGCAAGAAGAATAGGATTTTTAAAAATCAAACTTCCAATTCTCACCTCCAAGTTATTCATCCCAAATTACCTCCGTTCCACAAAAGACAGGCCCCTCCTTACAAACATGCAATAATTTATCTTTACTCTTAATAGCACAAGAAAGACATATACCAAAACCACATCCCATCCTCTCTTCTAAAGAAAGATAAACTCTATCTTTATCCTCTACTCTCTTCACCAAAAGTTTCAACATTTGAGAAGGGCCACAAGATATTATCTTGTCAAAAGTATTCAGATCTTTAGGAATAAAGTCCAAAATTTTTCCTTTATATCCTATAGAGCCATCTTCGGAAGATATAACAAATTCTCTACTATATTTCTTAAGGTCTAAGTAAACTTCTTCAGAAACAAAAGAGGAAAAACCAATAAAAGTATAGAAATTAACTTGATCTTTATAATAATCTACAAGAAAATTCAAAGGAGCTATTCCAACTCCTCCACCAACAACAAGAACATCCTCTTTTTTATTAAGAGTAGGGAATGAATTTCCCAAAGGTAACAAGACTTTTATCTCTTCTTCATTCCTTTTCTTACTTAAAAGATGCGTACCCCTACCTACTACTTGATATAAAAAGCAGTATCTATTTTTATCTCTTTTAAAAATACTCATAGGTCTTCTCAAAAATGGATCATACTCATCTCCAATACTTAGCATGGCAAATTGTCCCGGATAAACTTCTTCTACTTCCTCTGTCTCTAAACACAGAAGAAAAATATTATTTCCCACGTTCTTATTCAAAATCACTTTTCCTATAATATCCTTTACCATAAAATCTTCCCTTCTCTATAAACTAAACGTCCCTCAACAAAAGTCATAATAGGCCAGCCTTTCAATTTCCAACCATGAAAAGGAGTATTTTTACCTTTTGAAAAGAATTTCTCCTTATCAACTTCCTTTTCAAGAGAAAGATCTATAACAGTAAAATTGGCAGGAACATTTTCTTCAAGAGGAATATAAGGTAGATTCAAGATTTTACAGGGGTTATAACTCATTTTTTTGAAAATCTTATGAAGAGGAATCTTTCTTTCATAATAACCATAAGTTAGGATCAAAGGAATAGCTGTCTCCAAACCTGATATCCCGTATTCCGCAAGACCATACTCCACCATTTTATCATCCAAATGATGGGGAGCATGATCAGTAGCTATCACATCTATGAGATCTATTTTTTATACCTTCCCATAAAGCTTCTTGATCTTCTTTAGTTCTCAAAGGAGGATTCATTTTAGTATTTGGATCATAATCCAGTTCTTTTACAGCATCTTCGGTGAGTACCAAATGATGAGGGGTTACCTCACAAGTTACATTTACACCATGTTCCTTTCCCCACCTTATCATATCTAAACTCTGCCAACAGGAAATATGAGCAACATGTAGTTTTCCTCCTGTGAGAGCTGAAAGAAAAACATCCCTTGCTACTATACTTGCCTCAGCCACCCATGGCATCCCTTTAAAACCAAGTAATGTAGATATTTTCCCAAAGTTTACATTTCCATCTAATGTAAGATTTATGTCCTCTGCATGTTCAATAATCGGAACATCAAATATTTTTGAATACTCAAGAGCATATCTTAAAACCTCACTATTCATCACACAATTTCCATCATCGGAAAATGCTTTAGCTCCTGCCATATACATATCTCCCATTTCAGATATCTCTTTCCCTTCTCTACCTTTTGTAATAGTGCCTATGGGATAAACTCTCGAAAGTCCAATGATATCTGATTTTTCATAAATGAATCTTACTATCTCTTTATTATCAATAGGTGGGTTAGTATTAGGCATACAGCAAACAGCAGTAAAACCTCCAGCCACAGCTGCTTTGCATCCAGACTCTATATCTTCCTTCCATTCATATCCAGGTTCTCTAAGATGTACATGCATATCCACAAGAGTTGGAGCCAAAACTTTATTTTGTCCCTCTATAATCTCCACATCTCCATTAATATCTAAATTCTTTCCAATCTTTTTAATTACCCCATTCTCCACATAAAGATCTCCAGTCTCTTCCATATCCTTCTCGGGATAAATAAGAGTCACATTTTTAAACAGTATCTTCATCGCCTTTCCCTCCCAACATAAGGTAAAGAAGAGCCATTCTAACAGCAACCCCATTTGTAACCTGTTCATTTATAACCGAAATAAGACTATCAGCCACTTCCGAAGATATCTCCACTCCTCTATTCATTGGACCAGGGTGCATCACAAGGACATCTTTTTTGGCTTTTTCTATTCTTTCCGAGTTAACACCATAAAGCATATGGTACTCCCGCAAAGTAGGAAATAGTCCTTTTTTCTGCCTCTCTAATTGAAGCCTTAATACGTAAATTACATCAGCATCTTCAATAGCTTCATCTAAGTTATAGGTAACTTTAACATTAAGGGACTCTATATAGGGAGGTATTAAGGTGGGAGGACCACAAACTATTACTTCACTTCCTAATTTATTCCAAGCATAAATATTTGATCTTGCCACCCTACTATGGAATATATCTCCAATTATAGCTATTTTTAAACCATCAAGCCTTCCCTTTTTCTCATACACTGAAAAAACATCCAAAAGAGCTTGAGTAGGATGTTCATGCATCCCATCTCCTGCATTAATAACCCCAGCCCTTACATTCTTTGCAATAAAGGAAGGAACCCCCGACGCACTGTGCCTAATAATAAACAAATCAATTCCCATAGCTTCTAATGTCTTAACAGTATCAAGAAGAGTTTCCCCCTTTTGTACACTACTTGTAGAAGTAGCAATACTTATGGTATCTGCACTTAAATACTTTGCAGCAAGCTCAAAAGACGATCTAGTCCTTGTGCTCGGCTCATAAAAAAGAGTACAAATAGTCCTTCCTCTTAAGGTAGGTACCTTTTTAATTGGCCTTTTTAAAATGTCTTTCATATTAACAGCGGTCTTAACTATTAATTCAATCTCTTCCTTTGAAAGCTCCTCTATACCTATAAGATCTTTCTTTTTCCACATAATTAATCCTCCTTCCACTCTCCAATAACTACCTCATCTACCCCATCTATTTCTTCAAGTCTTACCTCGATCTGTTCCTTACGAGAAGTGGGAACATTTTTTCCTACATAATCTGCCCTTATAGGAAGTTCTCTATGTCCTCTATCAATTAAAACAGCAAGTTGAACTGTTTTAGGCCTCCCTATATCCATCAGGGCATCAAGAGCAGATCTTACAGTCCTTCCCGTATAAAGCACATCATCTACCAGGACTACATCTTTATTCTCAATAGAAAAATTTATATCGGTTTTTCCTACTTGAGGTTGATCAAGACGAAGATTAAGATCATCTCTATAAAGAGTAATATCCAGACTTCCCACAGGTACTTCTACACCCTCAATTTCTTTCAAAATCTTTTGAAGTCTTTGAGCAAGAGGAACTCCTCTTCTTCTTATTCCAATAAGAACCACATTTCCAATGCCTTTATTTCTCTCTACTATCTCATGAGCAATTCTTCTTAGAGCCCTTTTTATTGCTTCTTTATCCATTATTTTGGCTTTCTCTTGAAAATACATAAATTTTCCTCCCTTCTTAGGCATAAAAAAAACGGGTATATCCACTTTTTGTGGACATACCCGTTTTATTCTGTTTAAAAATATTATTTTTACTCAATTTTCCTCCTTTTTAGCCTCACTGGGCTAAATTAAAGGAACCATAGTATTATAAATGTATAAAAGGCTTATGTCAAATTTTTAAACTTTGTAGTATTTTGGACCAGTTCTAATTCAGGAAAATTTTCCTTCAAAATGGAGGCCAAAATTGCCAATGCTCTATGAACTCCAAGAGTTGGATCAGGATCATCAGAGTCATGAATAGCTATTTTTAAAATATCTTTTTTNNTGTCATTTATATCAACAAAAAACCTTTGTTGGTAATATCCTTCCACACATAAAACATCTACAAGTATACTTCTTTCGTTATGATAAACATCCAAAATTTTAATCAAAGTATTTTCATCTCTATAAATCACATCTCTCGGTAAAATAGATAATACCTCTTTAATAAATTCATTATTGGGAGTCTTTTTAATTTTAAATTCAATTAAAGGCATAAAAAGATCCTCCTTTGATAAATTTAAGAGAGGATAATACTTCTTCACATGTTCTGGAAGATCTACATCCCTTTCCTTTCTGAATCCAATATAGTAAATTGGAAGCCCTAAAGAAAGCCATTTTCTTGCATACTTAGTTTTATAATACTCAGGAAAGTCTGTCCTTAAACCATCATCCCACATGGGGGAAAAATTGGTAAATTTTTTCAAAAGTTCCCATACAGTCATAGCATAATCCTCATCATCAGACACAAAGATAAAAACACCACCCTCTTTCAGTCTATCGGAGATTAAATAAATAAAGGGCTCATTTACCAATCTTCTCTCTTTGCGAGATTTTTTTAGACCATGGATCAGGGAAATTAATATATACTCCAGAAAGAGTTTTAGATCTTACAAATTTACAAAGAAATTCACTTCCTTCAATCCTCATAATTCTGATATTTTTAAGCCCTGATTTTTTTACTCTACTTAAAGCTTTTCTAAATATCTCCTTAGAGACATCTATCCCTATAAAATTAGCATTTGGATTCTCCTTAGCCATATGGACAATAAATTCACCATTTCCCATCCCTATCTCAAGAAAGATGGGATTCTCATTTTGAAAGATGTCCCTTAAATCTAAGAAATAATTTGCCTTATTATTCGAAATTATCAAATCATCCATTTGAAAATCTATTTTATAATATCTTGTATAGATTTAAAATGGAGGTGTTTTTATGACTGAAAATAGAGAACCAGTAGTATTAAAAAATCAGGGGCAAAAAATCTTTGGTGTAATACACATACCTGAAAAAACTCCTGCTCCTTTTGTACTTTTTTGCCATGGTTTTACAGGAACAAAAATTGAACCTCATAGAATATTCGTAAAAACCGCAGAAGCATTAGCTAAAGAAGGAATAGGAGCTCTACGCATAGATTTTAGAGGATCTGGAGATAGCGAAGGTTCATTTAAAGATATGACAGTAGAAGGAGAGGTCTCAGATGCCATGGTAGCCATTGAATATTTATCACAAAATAATAATTTAGTTGATAAAGAAAAAATAGGAATTCTTGGGCTTTCTATGGGAGGCGCAGTGGCAAGTATAACATCAGGAAGAAATCCTCTAATTAAATCTTGCGTACTTTGGTCTGCAGTATGTCATTTTGATATCTTCTTCAATAGATCTCCCGAAGAAGTGTCGAGAATTAAAGATTATGGAGATTTTATTGACCTCGGAGGAAATCCTGTAGGAAAGAAATTTTTAAGCGAAATAGTAAATATAAAACCTCTTGAGGAGATTAAGAAAAGAAGTATACCTGTCCTTATAATCCATGGAAGCGGAGATATGGTAGTACCCATCCAACACGCATATGACTATTTCAACGGTTTAAAGGATACCCATAAAGTAAAACTTGAAATCATAGAAGGAGCAGATCATACTTTCAATTCTATTGAATGGGAAGAAAAAGTAATTGAGAAGACTGTAAATTGGTTTAAAAGAAACATTATAAAAAGATGCCGTACAAAGGTTTTAATTCCTTTGTACGGCATCTTTTAAGATAAGAATAAACCTCTAAGAAATTTTAAACTTTACTTTAGCTACTGTTTCAGCATTTGGCAACGGAAGACATTCTATTCCTATATATTCACTATAACCTATATTAATAATTGCCTCTTTAATTTCCTCAAAATTTATATGACCTGAGCCAGGATACTTACGTTGATTATCTGCAAAATGAAAATGTTTTACAAATGATTTTGCTTTTTCTATAGCTTCTTTAATATTGTCTTCTTCGATATTCATATGAAAAGTATCCAAATGTAATTTAAGATATTCTGAAGACAAGTTTTTTATAAATTCTAATCCTTCTTCCACTTTGTTTATAAAATTAGTTTCGTATCGATTTAGTGGCTCGACCAATAAGGTAACTCTATTCTTTTCTGCTTCGTCTAAGACTTCTTTAAAGGAATCAATAATAAGTTTTATATATACCTCTTTTTCATTTAATTGCCGTACTCTTCCCCTTATTGATCCAATTATTACTTTTGATCCCCAAAAACTTGCTACTTCAATAAATTTTTTAACTCTTTTCACCGCTTCTTTTCTTATAAAGTCATCTTTGTTTGAAAAACTCAACCCCTCTTTCACATAAGCTAAACCAGTACCTAATACTGAGACATGAATATCTTCTTGCTCTATAACTCTAGTAAGAGTTAAAAATTCTTTTAATTCAATATCCTCTAAATGAAGTTCTACAGAACTATACCCATATTCCTTAGCCTTTCTCAAACTCTCTAAAAGATCCTTTCCTCTAAGCACTACTGGAAAATTCTCGCTTACATCTTTAGCAACAGTTATACTTATCCTCATACTTCTAGCCTCTCTACCCTCACAGGCTTACCTTCTAAATATGACTTTTTTGCTGCAAGACCTATTAGTACAGCCTCTAAACCATCCTTTCCTCCCACATTAACTTCCCTATCATTTATTATTGCATCAAAGAAATCTTTCAACTCTTCTATATAAGCATCTCTATATCTTTCCATGAAGAAGTGTTTCGATTTATCTTTAGATATTCCATTTTCATTCATATAAACAAGATTACTATTTAATTCATTTTCTACTAAGATACTACCTTTTGAACCAAAGACCTCTATTCTCTGATCATAACCATATACTGCCTTTCTACTATTATCTATTACTCCAAGAACCCCATTTTCAAACCTGAGAAAAACTATTGCTGTATCTATATCACCATATTTTTTAATTTCTGTATTGATAAAAGTATCACCTACAGCATAAACCTCTATTACCTCAGACTCTGTCAAAAATCTCGCCATATCAAAATCATGTATAGTCATATCAAGAAATATTCCACCAGAAACTTTTATATAATCGAGTGGTGGTGGTTCTGGATCTCTAGAAGTTATTTTTAAAATATGTAAACTCCCTATTTTACCCTCTTTAATAGCTTCTTTTAGTTTTCTAAAATGTGGATCATAACGTCTTTGAAATCCGATCTGTAGTTTTACTCCCGACCTTTTTACTTCGCTTAGAGCTAAATTTATCTTCTCAATATCCAAATCTATAGGTTTTTCACAAAAAATATGTTTTTTCTCTCTAGCAGATTCAATAATATATTGACTATGAGTCTCAGTTGGAGAACAAATTAATACAGCATCTATCTCCTTATCCTCCAATATAGCTTTATGATCTTTATATAAGTTTTCTATGCCTAAGTCCTCAAGAAGGTTTCTAACGTTATCTATATAAATATCAGCTACACCTTTTATTTCTACTAAATCGTTAAAGTATCTTTTCATATTCTCGATATGTAATCTGCCTATTCTTCCAGCTCCAATAACCCCAACCTTTATTTTTTTCTTCATAGATAATCACCTCTTATAGCTTATGGAAAACACCTATCATAGGTAGTTCATAAACTGACTTCCAACCTGGACTTAATGGTTCTTTTAAGAAAGGCTCCATCTCTTCTCTTGTCCTTAAAGTTACTTTTTCTACTGGAGGAACTTCTCCGGGTGGAAAAGCTTCTAGAATTTGATCAATTACAAGAGTGAGATATTTCAATATAGCAGCAACAGGTCTTTTGGCTTTTCTAGGATCAGCTAAACTTGGCTTACCAACAACACCTTGAGGAGTTGCAGCCCTTTCTATTGCAGCATGTCCTTCTCCCTCGGACCAACGGCTTGGTCTTCTAAATGGATCTACCGATTTATCAAAATGTCCTTCAGGGAGGAAACTCTCTCCTTCAGCATCTTGTACTACACTCATATCAATCATTTCTGGGAACAACAACAAAGCCACTGAAGTTTCAGCTTCATCTGCATGAACAAAATGGGTCTCAAAACTATCAGGTCTATCTGTGGGATAGAAAAACTCTCTTACAGCTCTATGCCAATCTATTACCCTATAAATTCCTGGCAGGTGGAATCTCTTCATGAATTCATGAATTGCTGACTCCAACATCCACAAATGTCCATGATTGTTAACTAAGATTATCTTTCTAAAACCATCATTCCAAAGTCCAAGCATTGTGTATATTATTGTTTCCTCAACTACCTCCTTAGGCATAACAATTGTTCCTGGCATTCCTAAATGATGATAAGGATGTCCACCATAATTTAACGGTGGTAATGCTAGACTTACTTCCCTTCCTTGTTTTGCTGTATATCTCCTTACTCCCTCTAATATCTGTGTGACCATAAATGTATCTAAACCACTATTAGCATGAAGACCATGGTTTTCTGTACATCCAATAGGTACCAAAACTATGTCATTCTTTTTTCTTTTTTCTAATTAACTTTTACTCTCGGCGTAGTTTGAATGTAACATCCAGGTTTGCCAAGTTCTGATGGAGATGGTATTTCATATTCTTTTAAAATAGCATCTATTTCCTCTTCAGAAGCATCCCATATCTGTTTCTTTAGTCTTCCTACCTCGTTATCTTCAAAAATGATAGCAGGATCATCAGTTAAAAGCCACTTTTTCTTTCTTGACTCGTTCATAGTTTACACCTCCTAATATAAACTAAAAATTAATCCATAACACAGGTTACTTTCGCTAAAGTTTTATCAGTTTGAAGTCTAATTATATACTCAGGTACTTCTTCTAGTCTTATAGTCTTTGAAATTATTAGGGTCATATCTAAACCCGTTGCCATACTATTTATTACTCTCGGGAATGTACCATGTCCTGAATGTCCTTGAGAGCCTATTATTTTAGCTCTTTTTACTTGTAAAACCTCTCCTGTGACTGGGATTTTAGCATCTGCCCTTGCTACAATAACCACAGTAGAATTAATTGTCCTTCCTTCCCAAATAGTTCTTTCAATTTGGGGATAAACAATTTGAGGAACACCTGTAGCCTCTAAGTAGAGATTTGCACCATATCCATCAGTTATCTTTAAAACTTCTTCTGTAAAATCTGTTTTTGTGGGATCAATGACATAATCAGCCCCTAATTTTTTTCCTAACTCAGCTCTTAAAGGTGAAGGTTCTGACAATATAACCTTAGCAGCACCATGTCTTTTCATAATAGCAACCGCTGCTAAACCAATTGGACCGCCACCACAAATTACCACGTTATCTCCTGGTCTAATTCCACCACCTACTTCGATCACAGCATGATAGGCCACAGAAGTAGGCTCTACTAAGCTCCCAGCTAAAAACATCTTTTCCTCTCCATATACATCTTTTAAATCGCTTATATTCCATACATATTTAGCTGGAAGAACGATATAATCTGCAAAAGCTCCATTTACGTTGAACCCTATTTCATTAAGTCTTTCACATTGATTAGGATAACCTATAGCACAGGCATAACATTCTCCGCACCATAACATTTCTTCTGCACAAACAGGTTCACCACCCTTAAATGGTTTATTAGTCTTCCTATCAATAGCACCAGGACCTGCTTCAACAACCACTCCAGAAAATTCATGACCTAATATTACAGGAAAACCTGTTAAACCTGGATATAATATATAACCATCCTCATCTGTTTGAGCCATATGTACATCACTACCACATATACCACAAGCCTTGACCTTTATAAGTACTTCTCCAGGACCAGGTTTTGGAATATCATACTCTCTAATTTCTAGCCTTGGATTTCTCCATACTCTGCTACCAAGATAAGTTTGCTTTCCTTCTACATCCTTACTCCCTAGAACAAAACCTGGTCTTGGATCCCAATCAGCAATTAAGGTAACACCTCTCATTTTTCCCATAGCCAAACTCCTCCCTTCAAAATTTTTATTTAATTCTCCTACGGAGCACGTCCATATAAACTGCTCCTATAATAACCGAACCAATTATTACAGTTTGCCACTCTGCAGAAACACCAAGCAGATTAAGACCATTCCTAATAGTCGCAATAATTATTGCACCTCCAAGAGTTCCCCAAACATTACCAATACCCCCCATAAAACTTGCTCCTCCGATAATTACAGCAGCAATAGCATCTAATTCATAACCCAATACCTGCAAGAGGATATGCAGCATTTACTCTACCCATTAAAACTAAACCTAGCAAGAGCAGACATTAAACCGCTGAGAGTATAAACAATTATTAATGTCTTATCCACATTAATTCCAGATAGTCTTGCAGCCTCAACATTTCCTCCTACAGCATAAATATATCTTCCTGTAGGAGTTCTTGTAAGGAAAACATGGTAAATAATATACACAATTAATACTAAGATAAAACTTACAGGTACCACACCTATACTCTCTGCTCCTAAAAATTGAACTACATAAGGAAAACCTGACACTGGGGTTGCCCTTGTAACAATCAAAGCTAAACCTCTTGCTATATTCATCATACCTAAAGTTGAAATAAAAGGATGAGGTAACCTCAACTTAGTAAGCATAAAACCGTTTAAGAATCCTAAAAACATACCTCCTAAAAGACAAGTCAACATTCCTAATAATGGATTAACACTATAATTTTTAATTAAAATTGCAGACAACACGGTAGACAAAGCTAATACAGAACCTACTGAGAGATCTATACCTCCAGTTAAAATAGCAAGTAGCATCCCAACAGCAATTAAACTATTTATGGCTGACTGTCTAGCTATATTCATTAGGTTATAAATGGTAAAAAAATCTGGAGTAAGAACGGATAAAATCATTCCAAGAACTATAAGAGCAACATATATACCCATTACAGAGAAAATTTTCTTAATACTTATTTTCATTCCGAAAACACCTCCATCATAAATTACCTGTTGCAGCCCTTATAATCTTCTCTTGATCAACTTCCCCTCTTCTAAATTCTCCTGTTACTCTACCCTCATGAATAACAAGAATTCTATCACTCATTCCTAAAATTTCAGGAAGCTCTGAAGAAACCATAATCACACAAGCATTATTTTTTACAAGTTCATTAATAAAGTTATAGATCTCCACTTTTGCGCCTATATCAATTCCTCTTGTAGGTTCATCAAATATGAATATTCTTGCAAACCTCATTAACCACTTAGCAATAACAACTTTTTGCTGATTGCCACCACTTAACTCACTAACTATCTTATAAGGAGATGGTGTCTTAATATCTAATTTCCTTATCAAACCACTAACTTCATCATGAATAACTCTATAATTAAGTAAAATACCTCTTTTATATTTTTCAAGGCTTAAAGAGGGTAAAGCAACATTATCAAGAACAGAATGAATAAGAATTAAACCATGCCTTTTTCTATCCTCAGGTAATAAAACAATACCGTGCTTAATAGCGTCCTGCGGAGACCTTATTTGGACCTCTTCTCCAAATATATAAATTTTACCGTAATCAATCGGATCAGCTCCAAAAATTGCTCTTACAATTTCGGTTCTTCCTGCCCCAACCAATCCTGCAATACCTAAAACCTCACCAGTATAAGCACTAAAACTCACATTTTCAAAGAACCCTTTACGAGTTAAATTTTCAACTCTAAGCGCCTCTTTTTTACCATCCTCAATAACAATTTTAGGAAAATACTGGTCTAAAGTCCTACCAACCATATATCTAATAAGTTCATCTTTATTAGTATTCTTAACATCGAGAGTGGCTACATTCTCTCCATCACGCATTACTGTTACTCTATCGCAAATCTGAAAAATTTCATCAAGTTTGTGAGAAATATAAATAAATGAAATTCCATTTTTCTTTAGTCTTTTTATAACCTCAAATAACTCTTCTACCTCTCTTTCACTTAGTGAAGATGTAGGTTCATCCATTACAATTATTTTTGCATTCTTTGATAAAGCTTTTGCTATCTCTACCATCTGCTGTTTCCCAATTCCAAGATCTCTTATAATGACATGCGTATCTATAGCTATTCCTAAATCATTTAATATCTTCTCTGCCTCTTTATGAGTTTTTTTCCAATCTATAATTCTCAAAAATCTACCTTTTCTAATCTCCCTTCCTAAAAAAATATTTTCAGCAACATTCATATAGGGCTCTAAGGATAGTTCCTGATATATTGTAGCCATTCCTAAATCCATAGCTTCCTTAGGGCTATTTATATCTACTTCTTTTCCATAAAGAAAAATTTTACCGCTATCTTTTTGATAAACTCCTGTCAAAACTTTTATTAAGGTTGACTTACCAGCCCCATTTTCCCCTAATAATCCATGTACCTCTCCCTCTCTCAATTCAAAGTCAACATTTTTAAGAGCCCATACCCCTGGAAATTTTTTATTTATCCCTTCCATTCTCAAAATAACTTTTGTTATTTCTCTCATTTTTATACCTCCTACCTGCCGGATGGGAGCGGTTTAAAAATTGTCCCATCCGACAGGTAAAATCTTATTTACTACAATTTACTTTAAAATATCTTTACCAAGTATTTTGTTTAACTTCTCGATCTCGCTTTTAACATTTGTTTTATCTATAATATATGTTCCAGTATCAATCCTTTTAGAAACCTGTTCTCCCTTTACAGCCTTTACAGCAGCTTCTACTCCTTTATAACCAATATTAAATGGATCTTGAGCTACAGAAGCAGTAAGCTCACCAGCAAGTATAGATTTTAGAGCGTCAGGAGTCCCATCAAAACCGACAACTAACATCTTTTTCTTTGCAGCTTGAATAGCTCTCAACGCTCCTAATGCCATCTCATCATTTGTAGCAAAAACACCATGAATAGTCTTATATGCTTGCAAAAGATTTTCCATTACACTCATTCCTAAACCTCTCTCACTGTTAGCAGGCTGTACTGTGAGTACATTTAAACCGTTTTTCTTTAATATCTCAATAGCACCATTTGTTCTCTCATCATGAGTTGGATCACCCATAGCCCCTCTAATTATGACTACATTTTTACCTTTACCTAATTTCTTAGATAAATATTCTCCTGCCAATTGTCCACCTTTATAGTTTCCAGTCCCAACAAAACTGACTTTGTCCTCCCAAGGAGCATCAGTATCTATTAGAACAACAGGAATACCTGCTGCTTTTGCCTTTTCAAAAAATGGAATTGCAGATGGTGGTTGAGATGGAGCTACAGCCAAAGCAGAAACTTTTCTAGTTATCTGATCTTCAATTATTGCCAATTGTCCAGTTACATCGGTTTCAGCTGAGGGACCAAGCACAACAACTTCAACCCCTAAATCTTCGCCAGCTTTTTTGGTCTCCTGCCTCAACAATCTTCCAAAAATACACTATTTAAAGCCTTTACTACTACCGCAATCTTTATGTTTTTAGTTTTGTGCGCTAACCTGAACTAACATCAAAAAGGAAATCAAAATCAAACCTATTAACAATACTTTTCTCATGTTCTTCATTTTTTTGATCCTCCCCCTAAGACTAATTTTTGATTTAAAAATGAAGCTAGTTAAATATTTCCCCTTTTCTAAATTATCTCCCCCTTTCTTCAATATATTTCTATAAATTTACAATCATAACTTGATCTAAGTATATAATATTTAAAAATTTTTTGCAACCGATCCCAAAAAAAGAAAAATATATTATAAAAGGGGAGCACAAGTTTTTCTTATAACTAACTTAGGAGGTAAAATTATCTGAGTCTTATCTTTATGTTTCTTCTGAATTTTTTCAATTAGAATTTTTCCAGCAAAAGCTCCTTGATCATAAATTGATTGAGAAACAGTAGTAAGTTGTATACTTCTAAAAGAACTCAAAGGTATATCATCAAAACCCATAATAGAGATATCCTCGGGTATTCTAAAACCCAACTCCCAACAAGCCTCTAAGAATCCAATAGCAGACATATCATTTGCACAAAAAATCGCAGTAGGCCTATCTTGCATATTCAATACTTTTAATCCAATATTATAACCAGCTTCCAGCGAGAAGTCCCCATTAAATATATATTTGTTATCTATCTCCAATCCATTATCTTCTAACGCTTTTTTGTATCCCTCAAACCTTTTAACATTAGGCCAGGTATTCCATGTACCTGAAAGATAAGCAATTTTCCTATGACCTAAGGAAATAAGATAATTTACAGCCATGTATGCTCCTAAAAAATTATCTACAACCACATAATCATAGTCTTCATAAACAGATGGAAGCCTTCCCACAAATATAAAATACTCCACATTATTTTTCATAATATTTAAAGCGGGACTTTCTAATTTTGAGGATGCAAATATAATCCCATCCACGTTTTTTTGTTATTAATAGTTTAACATGCTTTACTTCTTCTATAACTCTGCCATCAGTATTACATAATAAGAGACCATAACCATAAGCTCTACAGATATCCTCAATACCTTTTACCAAAACTGAATAATAGGGATTAGTAATATCTGAAACTATAACTCCCAGAGTATTTATTCTCTTTTTTACTAAACCACTTGCAATAATATTAGGAATATAATCATACTTCTTAACAATTTCTAATACTTTTTTTCTTGTCTCTTCTTTAACTCCAGGAGAATTATTTAATACTCTTGAAACAGTACTTTTTGATACTCCACTTAATTTTGCTATATCATCTATTGTAATTCTTTTCTTCATAAAGAACCGCTCCCAAACTTAATCTTATTAGATTATACTATAAACTACTTAAAGACAAAAGCAGTATAATCATAGAGTTTAATAATCCAAAAATTAAAATTTAATTATTCTTAGTCACTCAGTAAATAAAGACGCAGATTTAAAACTCTTCAACCAAAATATTTGGGTTTTCATTCTTTTAAATACTTTTCTGGGTTTTTGTCAAATTCAATTTTGCACGCCTTACTACAAAAATAGTACTTTTTACCTTTATATTCCGAAACAAAAGGAGATTTAATTTCATCTACTTCCATCCCACATACAGGATCCTTTGCCACTTTAATCACCTCCTCTTAAACTGATGTCTTGAATCTTCCCAGTCTCAATGAGTTGGTTACCACAAAAACAGAACTAAAAGCCATTGCCATACCTGCAAACATAGGATTTAACAAAATTCCAAAGAAAGGATAAAGTAGTCCACTTGCTATAGGAATACCAATGACATTGTAGATAAAAGCCCAGAACAAATTCCATTTAATAGTTTTAAAAATTTTCTCAGAAAGTTCTAATGCTCTTAAAACCCCTTTTAAATCGCTATTCACGAGAACAATATCACCCGATTCAATGGCAATATCAGTACCATTGCCCATGGCAATTCCAAGATCTGCTTGAGCAAGCGCAACGGCATCATTAATTCCATCACCAATCATAGCTACTTTTTTACCTTCTTTTTGTTAATTCTAAAATACTTCTCGGCTTTTTCCTCAGGCAAAACCTCAGAAATATAAAAAGAAAGACCCAAATTTTTTGAAACTTCCTCAGCAACTTCTTTCTTATCCCCTGTTAACATTCCCACTTTATAGCCTTTATCCATCAACCTCTCAACAACAAACTTTGCATCTTCTCTAAGCTGATCTTGTAATACAATGATTCCTACAAGTTCACCATTTTTATAAATACCCACCAAATTTGAGATAGCAAAGTCTAAATTAAAATTCTTATAATCTTCTCTTAAATAATCCTCAATTCTTCCAATAAAATACTTATCTTCACCAATGTAGCCTTCAATTCCATATCCTGGCTGTTCTCTTAAATTTCTCACCTCATAAAAATCTAAAAGATCTTGAATTTTTAATTCTTCAAGTATCGACTTTGCAATGGGATGCTCTGAGAACCTCTCAAGGGATCCTGCAATCTTTAGCAACTTTTCTTTATCATATTCCTTAAGACTTAAAACATCCTTAACCTTTAATTTTCCATAAGTTAAAGTCCCTGTTTTATCAAAAATAACAGTATCTATCTTTTCCACCTTCTCAAGCACCTCTGCTCCATTTATCAATATTCCCATCTCACTTCCTTTACCTATGCCCACAACTAAAGCAGTTGGAGTTGCTAACCCTAAGGCACAAGGACAAGCAATAACAAGAACTGATACAAAAGAGAATAAAGCATATTTATATGATGGTGAAGGTCCCCAAATATACCAAACTACAGAAGTTAAAAAAGCAATTGCCAAAACAATTGGGACAAAAACGTTGGCTATCCTATCCACAAGCCTTTGAACTGAAGATTTTGTGTTCTGAGCCTCCTCTACCTTTCTTATTATTCTGGAAAGTAAAGTTTCCTGTCCCACTTTCTCGGCTCTTATTTTTATCACACCACTCATGTTTATAGTGCCTTCATAAACTTTATCACCCACTCTTTTCTCTTTGGGCAAACTTTCTCCTGTTAACATAGACTCATCAATGTAGGAAATGCCATCTATTATTTCTCCATCTACCGGAATTCTTACAGAGGGTTTTATCAAAATTATGTCCCCTTTAAAAATCTCTTCTACTGGAATCTCAACAAAATCATCTCCTCTTTTAACAAAAGCTGTCTCAGGTTTTAGTGAAAGTAACTTATTGATAGCCTGCGAGGTTTTACTTTTAGCCTTCTTTTCTAAAAACCTACCTAAAAGAACAAAAGTTATAATTATTGCAGAACTATCATAGTAAACTTCAGGTCTCACATTAGTACCACTAAAGACTGAAGGAAAGAAAGTACTTAGCACACTATAAATATAGGAGGAAGTAGTACCTAAGGAAACTAAAGTATTCATATCAAAAAATCTGTGCTTAATTGCAGAATAAGCACTTTTATAAAAAGGATAACCCCCGTAAAATTGAATTGGAGTTGTTAAAAGGAATAAAAAAACAGGATTAAATTTAAAAAACATACTTCCTAAAAACACTGGAATAGCCAAGATTAAACTTATTAGAAACCTCCTCTTAATGTCCTTTAATTCTTTTTCTCTTGCTTCTTTAACTACATCTTCAATCTCTTTGTTCTCTAATAAAAGTTCATAACCAAGATTATCTATCACCCTCTTAATGTCTTTAACGCTAACCAAAGTAGGCACATACTCTAAAAACAACTTTTCCTGAGCAAAATCAACATTTACATCTACCACTCCTAAAACTTTAGACAACTCTTGTTCTATTCTCTTTGCACAATTTATACAAGTCATTCCTAGAACAGGAAAATTAACTTTCGAGGTTACTATTCCATACCCTATTTCTTCAATCTTCTCTTTTACATATTTTAAACTAATTTTTTTATTCTAAAATTAGTTCAGCCCTCTCTAAAGAGAAATTTACACTCACATCTTCTATTCCATCAATTTCTTTTAATGTATTCTCAATTCTTAAAGCACAACCAGCACAACTCATTCCCAAAATAGGTAGCTCAATTTTTTCCACTTTCAATTACCTCCTTTCTTTTTTATTTTATACTATTTTAGTATAAATTTCTAACAAAAAATTATCTTTTCAACATTAAAATTTCTTGCTTTATCTCTTCAAAAACCACATCTCTATTTTCCTGAGTCAAATAGTAAACCTTTCCATACTTTTTAAATTCTTGCACAAAATCTCTATGTAAAGAGGCAATAATTTTAAATCTGTCATTTTTCATAACTTCGTGAATTTTCTCTCGAAACTTATCAGAATAAAATTCCATCTTGCCAATCTCATCAATTATATATAAATCTGAATCCAAACAGAAGATTTTATCCACAGCACTCTCCAGAGAGTTTATATCAAGAAAATACTTACCAAACTTATGAGGTGTTTCTTTGTAGATAGAAGCAAAATTCAATCTCTGATTATCTCCTAAAATTACGAGCTCAAAACCAACTCTAAACCTACCATCTCTTACTTCCTCAGTAATAAAACCACAAACGAGTATCCCTTTATCTCTACAAAAGTTATATACTCTTCTGAGCAAAGTAGTTTTTCCTACTCCTGGCTGTCCTGTAATAAATATTTTCATTTTTATTTGATTCTCCATTGAATCTTTAAATTTTTGTATTATATCATAAAAACAACTATGTATATTACTATTGATCTCGGAACAACTAACATAAAGTTTGTCCTATGGAGTAGTGACGGACAAATTATAGCCAAAAGGTCCATTCATACTCCTATAGAAAAAGATAAGACTATAAATCCTTTAAAATTAATAGAAATAATAAAAGAGATCATTGAAAATTTTGAAAGAAAATACAGAAACGAAATATTAGGAATATCTGTAGGAGGAATGGCAGAGTCAGGATTACTCATCGACAAAAATGGTAATCCTTTAACTCCAATTTACACTTGGCTTGATAATAGAGGAGAAGAAGAACTAATAATCCTTCAAAAAATAGGAAAAGAAAAAATCTTTGAGATTACAGGATTAAAAATCAATCCTAAATATTCACTGGCAAAAATTTTATGGATCAAAAAGCATCATAAAAATTTATGGAAAGATTCCTATAAATGGCTAAATGCTGTAGATTTTATAAACTATCACTTCACTGGAAGAGCTGTAACAGATTTCTCCCTTGCAAGCAGAATGCTACTTTTTGATATAAGAAATAAAGAATGGGCAGAAGAGATTCTAAATTTATGTGAGATACCTATGGAAAAACTGCCTGAAATCAGGCCAGCAGGGAGTATTATAGAGGAAAGAAAGTATGCATACGTATTAGGTGGCCATGATCATCCTATAGGTAGCATAACCCTTGATCTTTCTAAAGGTCTTTATGATTCTTGGGGAACTGCAGAAGCCTTATTAATACATACAAGTAAACCGATGCTCACAGAATATATAAGAAGATTAGGCTATTCCGTAGGTTGTATTGGAGAGGGGCTGTATTACGTAATAGCAGGCATACCCTATTCTGGAGGAATAGTTAAATGGATAAAAGAAAAATTGGGATTTGAACTTAAGATCAACCCAACAAAAATCTCAGGAATTCTTTTCTTTCCCTATTTAATGGGAAAAGAAAATAAAGACTCAGAAATTGTAAAAGCATTTTTATATGGAATAGATATAAATACATCTCTAAGAGATATAGAACAAGCTATATGGGAAGGAGTATTCTACGAGACTAAGAGTATCGTTGAAAGCTTAAAGGAAAATTTTGAGATTGAGAAAATTATAATTTCGGGAGGAATGACAAAGTATAAGTCTCTTTTACAATTAAAAGCTAACATCTTAGACATGCCACTTAACATATCAGAGGAAAGAGAGTTAACCTCAAAAGGTTTGGCTTTTTTGATTGCAAAAGCATTAAACAAAACAATAGAAAGTTTCAAGGAGAAAAATTTTCTAATCATTTACCCCCAAAATAACACTGAGCAATTTGAAAAAGCTTACTTAGAGTATAAAAAAATAAAAGGACCTGCTGGGACTATAACCTCCAGCAGGCCTATGAAGGCTTAACTAATTTTTAATTACTTTAGTCCTTCTAAAACAGCATTTATAGCCGCCTCAAACTTAGGTCTTAATGCCTTTATAGATTTTGCAGGATTTGCCACATCAATCTGATCCATCAATTCAGTAAATCCTGGAATTCCAGCAGCAGGATTTATAACAGTCCTTGTTGACGCATCTATTAAAATATCATAAACTTCTTTGCCACCTACCCTCTCAATCTGGTCCTTAACAATAAGCTCTTTCTCCTTATCTGTTGGCATCAACATCCATAAAAGATATAGGGCAGCAAGTTCTGGATCCTTAGAGGAAGAAGCTATAGCCCAAGCAGAATCATCACCTTCATCGGCACTCTTCTTATTAGTATCTGGCCCCTTAGGGAATGGAACCATACCTAATTTTTTACCAAGGGCATTTCTCATAGTAGAAATATCCCAAGGTCCCCAATAATCCATACAGGTAATACCCTTTTGAAATCTTCCTTGAGGATCTGTCCACCAGTCAGCAGGTCTCATCTTATATTTTGCGTCCATCTCATACACAGCCTGAAATGCTTTATAGGCCTTAAGATTATCAAGATTAAACACTGGTCTTCCACCAATATATTTTATAGGCATAACATCGTTGGTCCATAAGAATGGAGCATATGTCCTCCAACTTGCATAAGCATATTGGTCTATCTTTCCATCACCATTAGTATCTTGTGTAAGTTGCTTGCCTAAGTTGAAAAAGGTCTCCCAGGTCCACTTCCCTTGCTTATATAACTCAAGAGGATCAGGAAGTCCTGCCATCTCAAATTTCTCTTTATTGTAATAAAGTATGTAGGGAAATACATTATCATTGTAAATGTTTGTTACTGCATAAATCTGCCCTCTCCAAGTAAAGTAATCAAGAATAGGTTTTCTAAAACCTACAGCATTATAGAGATCTTTATTCTTAAAATCAATATATCTATCTAATGGAAGAAGCATCTTCTTCATCATCCAAGTAGGTTTTTGTCTACTATCAATGTAAACAATATCACAACCAGAACCAGAAAGTATTGCTGCCGTTTGTTTCTCGACTTTGGTTTCCCAAGTCACATAAACTATCTTAACTTTTGCTCCTGTAATCTTTTCAAACTCTTCCCTTGCTTGTTTTGGTGATCTCACACCAGGAATATTACTTTTTTCTTCCTCGGGCCAATGTTGCCAAACGTAAATTGTTTTACCTCTATACTTTTGAGTATCAATATTTAATACATAGTTTCCAACCTTATACTGATATACCCTCTGCCCAAATCCAGGGACAAAAGTTAAGAAAGACAAAAAACATTAAAGAAAAACAGAAACTAAAAACCTTTCTTTTATTCATTTAGAGCCCTCCCCTCTAAAAAATTATTTAGAATCAGACTTTCTCTCCTTCTTTCTGGAATGTAAATTTCCTTATCCCCCCTTTCTTTATAAACCTTATAAGGCATTTCAAATCACCTTAAGAGTGGTCTCAATAATCTCTCCCGAAAGAAATTCAAAAATTATTTTGAGACTATCTATATTCTGATATTTTGAGAGATTCTCAAATACATGCTTTTTTATTATCACCTGAGAATCAATGACGGAAAAATCATCCCATCCTCTTAGATATGGTGTCCAAGAATCCCTTATAGGTCTTCCTGTTTTTGCATCAAAGACTTTAATTGCACAAAGTCTAGCCCCATTAAAAGCTATAATAAATTTTAAGTCCGTAGGAACTCCACTTATGATGTTAAAGGGTTTATCAAGAAGTACAGGATCTTTATACTGCACTATATCCAATGGGTAATCCACACTTTCTGTAAACTTAAAGTTTAATCTGGCCACTACCCCATAACTTTGAGGAGTTAAAATATTCTTTAAGAATTCCTTCTTAAGTATTAACCTGTTTGGAGATTCTTGTACATAATCTTTACCCTGGATTAAACCCTTTCCATTCAAGTATATTCCTACAAAAGAGTTACCGTTTAACTCTATCTCTACACTCTCATCCTTCACCTTATTCTCTTTGATATACAAAACTCCTGGATTTAAGAAGGCATTCCTTTTACCATAGGAAGCATTAATAATAATCTTTATAGCCTGTTCATCTCGCCAAACTCTGTTTCGACGATCATAATTTTCTCCATTATCCCAGTAAAATGTAGCCATCTTATACTTCTTAGCAACCCTAATAAGATTATCAAAATAGTACCATTCGGCTGGCTTATTTCCATTAAATAGCCCATACTCTCCAATAATAAAGGCATAGGAAGGAAATTTTTCTCTTACAATCCTTATATCCTTGTCCATCTGCTCTTTATCTCTATCAGTTCCCCAACTCTTTCTTCCCCACCAATTAGCAGTAAAGTCCCAAGGAGAATAATAATGCACACCTATTATTATGTTAGGGTCTTTTGGAGGTACAAAATACTTTTCTGCCTTATAAGTATCAGTCCATAATGGAGGAACAACCACAAGTCTTCTGTCATTATATCCTCCAGAATTTCTTATAACCCTCAAAATCCTCTCATTTACCTCATTCTGCAGAGCACCTGCCTCTTGCTCCGAAAATCCTTCATATGTAGGTTCATTAATGATTTCAAAAATCAATTTCTCTGAATAATCCTTAAATCTATCTGCTATCTGAAGCCATAATTTTTCAAGCTTATTTATAGTTCCTTCTTTATCCAACTTCATTTCTTTGCTTAACCATCTCCAAGAGTCATGATGCACATTGATTATCACATATAAGTCTTTTTTTAGAGCCATATTAACTACCTCTTCTACTCTATCCATCCATTCTTTATCAACTTTATAATCTGGTGCAGGTCCCATGTGATCAACCCAAGTAACAGGAATCCTTACACTCCTAAATCCCATTCTCTTTATATCCTCAAAAACATACTCTTCAGTTTTTGGATTCCCCCAAGATGTTTCATCAGGTATAGCATCTAACGCATTACCAAGATTCCAGCCTGGATCCATATCCTCAACCGCTTTATAGGGATCTACATAATTAAAATTCCCCTTATAAGAAGTAGCATATATTTTTCCCGATATAAGACAGAGAAAAATTAAAAGAGATAATATAAAAATTTCTCTCATCTCATCCACCTCAATCTTTGACAAACTTAACCTCATCTACATAGAGGGTTGTATTTCCTTCGGGTACTCCTGTCACCTCAATACTCATACCCCAAATTCTTTTCTTATCTACAGTAACAAAGGATTTTAGAGGAACAGAAATCTTTGTCCATTGAGTAGGTACACCACCAGTTATGGTATACTTTTCAGAATAAAATTCTTTACCATCCTTTTGAGCTGGAGCCTCAACAATGGTTACCAAAAGATTGTAATCACCAGCCTTCTCAGCCCTTATATAGAACTCCAGAGCCTTATAATTAGAAAGGTCTAAAATCTTATCCTTAGCATTAAAATTCCACTTAGCAAAATTTATACCCATTCCAGCCCACCAACTATTCCATACAAAATTTATTTTCAAACACTTCTTACCAGAATAAGCTACACCTTCTACCTCTTCTACTTTACAGCCCTCTGGAGCAACCCAATACCCTAAGGCTGAAAGATTAGTATTCTCCGATTCCCCATCATAAATCAAAATTTCCTTTACACTTTGAGAAAAAGAAATACCCAAAAAGAGGAATAAAATCAAACCCATTAAGATTACCTTTTTCATAAAGACACCTCCTAAAGAAAAATTTTTATCCAACAATTCCTGTCCTCTCTACACTTTCTACAAAGAATCTTTGCGTGAAAATATAAAAGATCAACATTGGTAAAATAACAAGAATAGCACCAGCATATTGAGGAGGAAGTATTAATAAGGGATCAAAAATCTGCGTTCCCCCAGTTATTATAGCCCTGATATTTGCTAAATTAAGAGATAAAGTATATTTATCAAAATCTCCAATAAATACCGATGGTTCAAAAACATCATTCCAATGCCATACTAAAGAGAATAAGAAAACTGTTACTATGGCAGGAACAGAGTTAGGAATAAAAATTCTTAAATAAGTTTGAAATGGTGAAGCGCCATCTACATAAGCTGCCTCCTCTAATTCCTTAGACATACCTCTAAAGAACTGCCTGAATATGTAGATAAAAAGTCCACTCCTCAGACCACCCCCTAATATGGTTGGAAGAATAATAGGATAGTAAGTATTTAAAAGATTAAAAGGCTCTCCTCTTATAAGCTTAAATATTCCTAAAATATCAAATTTTTGATAAAAAACATAAAGAGGAATTAGCAAAACTTGGGGTGGAACTATTAAAGTAAATAATATTAATGCAAAAATGAACTCTCTTTCTTTAAACTTAAACCTCGCAAGTCCATATCCAATCATAGAGCAAGAAATAACATTAAATATTGCAGGAATTATAGAAACAATTAAGCTATTTTTAAAAGCATTAAAATAATTGAGAGAAACAAAAGCCTTTTTGAAATTTTCAATAGTCGGATGTTTAGGTATCCACACAACTGTAGGATCAATAAGATCTTCTCTACTCTTTATAGCAGTACTTAGCATAAATAGTACAGGTCTCAAAAGTATATAAGAAAGTCCAATAAAGAGAATTATTTTAACAAGAGTAATAAACCATTGGTATATCTTATTTTTAAATATTAAAATTATATCTTCTTTTGTATAATTCTTGTATTTAATCATTAAAACTGCCTCCCTTATTCATTCATATAGAAAACCCGCTTTGAAATTACCCACATAAGCAACAAAAGAACTAAACCAATGATAATAAAGTAAAGCCAAGCTATTGCGGCACTATAACCATGGTTTAGTTGCTTAAATGCAACCTCAAGAATATACCTAAGAACATCATTACTATAATCAGTAAAGGAATCAATCACAGTATAAATCACGTTAACTAAAACAATCGGCGAGATCATTGGCAAAGTAACCTTCCAAAAGGTTTCCCATGTTGTGGCTCCTTCCACACGAGCCACTTCGTAAAAAGAAGAAGGAATAGACTGCAAACCAGCAAGAAATATTAAAATCTGTACTCCTGATTTCCATATAATTTCATATATTCGATCAATGGCATTGATTATTGGCATTAAGAAAGGTATGTTTCCCGTTATTCTTATCAAGAAAAGCCTAAAATCTATGCCCCTTAAGAAAGGAGAGTTAGAAAGAGCCATTCCAGCTTGAGCCCCCATTGCGAACTGTTCTATAGAATTACTCTCAAGCACATAAAGTAAAGCACCAGACATTACTACTACAGGCAAAAAGAATATGGCCCTCACTAAAGTTCTCCCTCTGAATTTTTGGTTTAAAAGAATAGCTACAAAAAGAGAAAACATTATTATTAAAGGGATATTAACAAGCATGTTTCCTACTTCGGTGGTTAAATATCTAATAAAATTGGGATCCTCCCTAAGAGCCTTTATAAAATTTCTAAAACCTACAAAGATCAAATTATACCCTTCAGGGGAGACATCTAATTGACTAAAAGCAAAAATAATAGATTGAATAAAAGGCCAAGCAAAAAATATTAAAAACCCTAAAAGCCAAGGATACACAAACAGCCTTCCAACTCTTGCCTGCCTTTGAGATAAAGTCTTCAGTCTTTTTCTATTTTTCATAACTCTCAATGCCTCCCTAATTCTTTCCTAAAAAGAAAACAAAATCTTCTCCCTTTATTATCTTTCCTTTATACTTAAACGGTTTGGAGGTGTAGTTAACAACTACTTCTGTGTCATTCTCATACTGTACCTTGTATACTCCATTACTTATCTTTGTATGAGTCCTTATAGGCACATCATAAATATTTATGTATAAATCTCTTAACAAGTTGTATTCTTTTACCGCTTGATCAATCCAATCCTTATAATTAGAACTAACCATTTCATTGAAGATACTTTTCTTAAAATATGAAGAATCTTTAAAAATCAATGCATAATAAGGTAAAGCTCCATACTCTACCATTTTTAGAAACTCCATTCTCTGACTTTCCCTCAAATTTCCCGGTCTTCCACTATATGGAACATATCCATGAAGTAAAATCTGAAGGATAGGCACACTTTCTGACTCGATAGCAAAGTTGCTTGAATCAAGAGGAGCCTCCAAAATTAGCGAACTATAGGGTAAAACATAAAAATTACCTGAGCTAAAGATAAAATTAAACTTATTTATATGATTACTTAAACTTTCTTTCCACAAAGATGCAACTTCTTCTCTTGAAAGAAGTTTAGATCTTTTATTCTGAGATGATATATAATCTCCCATTTTCTCTATTAAGACATTTCTAAGATTAAACCTCTCCAGATCTCTCAAAAAATTATTAAGGTATACAGGAACCCTTTCGGGTAATACTGTAAACCAAGGATCATAATCTCTGTTCTTCTTTTTTATGACAGGATCCCATTTATACATAAAAGCAAGTCCATTGTTTAGATATCTATTAGCATCACGAGATGGAGAAAAGCCATTACCTGCGTTATGTACCTCTATAACTTCAGCAGTTAAAATTAAGTTAATATTATTACTGTTACAATATTCAATTAATTTTCTAAATCCCCCATTTCCACCAATTTTAGATTCTAACCTTATCCCATTCGTTATCTTATTCATATATCCACCAGACTGATAACCTTTAAGTATTAGGTTTATATTTTTAATTCCTCTACTTCTAAACTCATCAAGTATTTTGATAGTTTCATCAAAGGTAGTAAGAGGAAACAAATCTACTACAGGAACACCTGCTTTCGTAGTTCTTATATTTATGCTGTTGATAATTACAAGATTAAAAGGCACTTCGGAAACTTTAGTAGCTTTTTTATAAAGATAACCATTCTTTACAAGGTAATCTCTATAAGATCTGATCATAGATGAGTAATCAACATCTTTTCCTGTAAATAATAGATAGTTTATTACTATATCCTTTTTAATCGTATATGGAGAAAACTTATTAACCAGAACATCTACAACTTCTCCAGCCTGTCCTGTAGAGGCCTCTCTTTCATAAAGTAAAAATTTATGAATCCTCCTATACTCAAAAACAGGATAAATCCTGAAATATGAGGTAGAATTACCCGCCATATAACAAGCTATATTTGAGTCAAAATCTCCTGATTCTATTATCCCCAACGATCCCAAGATCATTTCTTTTAACTACCAAATATGGGAAGCCTAATTCCTTCAGTTTTAGGTAGGCATATCGTAAAGAGGCATACCAAAATCATAACCATATACAGGAAGTTCAAAACCCCTTTCATTACCAGCCTTATGATCAAATCTTACAAGAGCTCCAGATCCGTCAGGCACTATAAGATATCCATTGTCTTTTTTACTTCCATAGATAAAGTACGGAAGAATCCATATTCTGTTTATTTTAAGATCTCCTTCTTCTTTTATAGAATCAATAGGTACTCTTACCTTAAAGCCTGTTTCAGTCAGTATAAATTCAATAGAAATGCTAACACCTTGGGTAGAAAATTCATAATCTATCCTAATACCATCCCTAATATTTTTATACTTAAAATTCCCTCTCATAACTCCAAGGGCATAGGTATTGTAAAGAGAGACTCTTGCTTCATCATCAGCCATTTCAAGAACTAAGTGGGAAGGAATAGTGAATTTTGTTATGCCCATTGAAAAATCTCCTTCCCAATCTTTTGGGAACTGGTTAAATATTTTTCCTGTAGCCTTATCTTTAATGGCCACTTCTGCTGTTTTTTCGTTAAACAACATAACGAATTTATTATTTTCTGCTATAACTTTATATTCCCCGTTTTGCCCATAAAGAGGAATAACTAAAACTACGATAGAAATCAAAATCAGCAATTTTATACGCATCTTTCCACCTCTTTTAACCAATCATATACTTAATTTCTAAGTACACCATGTAGATAAACCTCACAAACTGCTGAAAAGTTGCAAAGAACACCATTCCTATAAACATAGCAAAAATTATACCTGCGATAGTTATAAGGGAAGTTCCAAAAACCTTACTCAAAGAGTATTCCTGAAGTTCCATCATACCCGCAAAAAGTATCCATAAAACCCATATACTTCCGATAGTATCGAAAAAGTAATAAAAAGCAGCTTCCTCCAAAGTAAATACATGACTTAACAAAGTTTGAGGTAGATAAATAAGCACCAATGGAAATAGACTATAAACTGTCATTATAAATATTTCCCTCATTTTTGCCTTTCCATCCATTATGGTGGTAACTGCCCAGTTTATAGTCACCCAAGCAAGAATAGGAAGCAAAACTCTCCCTACTTCAAGAAGTATGTTCAACTCCTCCGGCCTATAGGGATTAAAATGAAAGGCAGTCATAATTCTTCTGATAATAAATGCAAGGATGATAAAAATCAGGAGGATCAATGATGCCTTAAAAGATTCTTTTCTTCTCTTAAGTTCATAAAATCCATCAAAAGGATGCAGTATCACATAAAAAACAAACATTACGGTATCAAATAGGGGATGTTTTTGAACATAATTCCTATAATAAAAGGCTATTTTCCTCCCTAAAAATCTCTTTACCAAGTAAATGATTAATAAGAATAATATGAATAGGTTCATTATCTTAGAAAAATTTCTTCTCATGTATTCTATTCTGAAACCCCTGAGAGCCTTAGAATATCCTTCAGGATAAAAACCAAGCCTGAAATTCACCATAGCTTCCTTATATTTTTCCTCATGCAAGAAGTTTTTTCCAAGCCCTATATAAGCAAGATCATAATTAGCATCCATTTTTACAACATCTTTCCAAACTTCTGCTGCCTTTCCATAATATCCGTCCACATAAAAGGAATTTGCTTTAAGAACAAGACTTCCAAAATAAGTAGGTTTAAACACAGTTATAGTACCCTTATTCTCATCAAGTACAAACACTTTCCCATCATAAAGATCTATCGCTGCAGGAAATTGAAAAGTTCCTTTTTGATTCCCTATGTCCCCTGATACAAATAGAAAATCTCCAAGATTGTTATATACAAAGAACCTTCCTACTCTACCATCAAGAACATAAAGGTTTTCTGAATCATCTATAGCAATATCTGCAATCTCCCCTCTCACTGTAAAACCAAAGTAAAGATCTCCATACATATTGCCAGTGCGACCTTCCTGCTTTATTATGTTATCTCCAAGAGCATTTAATCTTTTAATCTGGTCATACCAAGCTCTTACACATCCATAAATAAACCCATCTTTATCCACAGTCACATTCCTATATTCAATGGGTATAAAAAGCATCAATTGAGATCTTTGCTTTCTCGTAAGAACCCTTCTCCAGAAAAGTTCTATAGGATTTACCTCAACCCTATTACTACCAAAAAATCTCTCAAAATTTCCCTTTGGACTAAACTGAATTAAACCTTCTACAACATTTTCAGCTACCACATATACTCTTCCCAAGTTATCTACCGCAACCTTCTTTGGAATATATTCAAAATTAACCTTTATCACATCTCCAACAGGCTTTCCTATGATCATATAAAGACTTCTGTCCTTATTCAAAACTACGATTCTAGAATTTTTAGAGTCAGCAATATATAGCCTCCCATCACGGGTAATAAAAAGCCCTGTTGGAGCCTTAAAAAGATCCTTCTTTCCATTATTTATAAAACCATCGATAATCTCCTTTAATTTATAATCTTTACCTATCACTACAATTCTGTTATTACCAGTATCTGCCACATAAATATCGCCATTACTTTTATCTATAAAAAGATCTTCAGGAGCTGAGAAGGATAGATTAGGATTTATAGTTTCACCTGAAATTATAAGCTCGGGCTCAAATCCTGGAAGAGAAGGTACAGGCCTCCTTCTTTCATTATAGATATATGTGTAATAGGGAATTCCCGCAAAAGCAATATTTATCAAAAACAATATAAATAGAAGTTTTGCAATTATTCTTACCCTTCTCATACTCTTTACTCCTTAATACCAGCAGACTTCATAGTCTCCACCACATTGCTTTGAGTCAAAATAAAGATTATTAATGAAGGAAGCATCATAAGAATTGCGGCAGCTGCCGCAGCGCCAGCCCTCACAAATCCTCCCTGTTGTATATAGGTCAACGCTAAAGAAAATGGCTTCATGGCTTCATTATGTAAATATAAGGCAGGAGTATAAGTATCATTCCAAGTATCTCTAAAGGCAAAAAGAATAAGAGTAAGCCAAGCAGGCTTTACATTTGGCATAACTACATACCACCATATTTTAAACTCATTAGCACCATCTATCCTTGCAGACTCTATATAAGAATCAGGAATCTGTTCCATAAATTGCTTCATCAAAAATAATCCTAAAGTTGCACCTATATAAGGCAGAATTAGAGAAAAATAAGTATCTAAAAGCCTTAGCTTAGCCATAATTATAAATCTCGGTATGTTAGTTACATACCCTGAAAACATCAAAGAAAAGACAACTAAATTAAATAAGAACCTACTACCTGGAAATCTATGTTTGGCTAAGGGGATATGCTGCCATAGATGCTATCATCACATGTCCAAAAGTACTTACAAGACTAATGAATATGCTATTAAAAAGATACCTAGAAAAAGGAACAAAAGAATTACTCATTAAATAAAACAAGTCATTAAAATTCTTAAGAGTTGGTCTCCTCACAAAAAGCCTTGGAGGAAATAAGAAAAGTTCGTCAAGAGGCTTGAAAGCATTCATAATAGAATAAACTAGGGGTAAAGCCATAAATATTGCTACTGTTGTTAACACAATTATTACAATAATATTCCCCCAAATGGATCTGTTTATTCTCTTCATATTACCAACAAAACCTCCTCATATCAGTCAGGTCTTATTATTCTTCTGACTCCTTGGTTAATGCCTACAGTAATTAGGAACAAAATTACAGCAATAGCAGAAGCATACCCCCATTTCATACCTTATACTTCCATAATCCCACATGTGAAGTACGATGGTATGAGCAGAATAAAGAGGGCTTGGAAAACCTATAAGTTGTGCTGAAATATCTGCCACTGCAAAAGATGAAGTAACTTGCATTATAGCTCCAAAAATAAGCTGAGGTTTCATAGAAGGAAGAGTAATATACCAAAGTTCTTGCCATCTATTTCTTATGCCATCTACAGCAGCAGCCTCATATAAAGACCTATCTATGGTCTGAAACCCAGCTATAAAAGCAAGAAAGCTTGTGCCAAGACTCATCCACAATTGTACCACCATCAAAACATATAAATTAATTCTAGAATCTTGAAGCCAATAAATCGGCTCTTTTATTATCCCCAGATTCATCAAAAATCCGTTTAAAAGTCCATAAACATCTCCTGAAAAGATATATGTCCAGATAAAAAATATCGCAGAAGATAGAGCAGGAGCATAATACAAAAGAGTTAAAACAGATCTAATCTTAGGCGGAAGTTCATTTATCAACCATGCAAAAAAGAGACATGCAAAATAACTTAAAGGTCCCGTTATAAGGGCAAACTTAAAAGTATTCTGAAGAGCAATAAGAAACACATCGTCCTCTAAGAATAATCTTTTGTAGTTATTCCAACCGATAAATCTTGGTGCTTGGATAATATTGTAATTTGTAAAACTCAAAATAATTCCTACTATTACAGGAATAACAACAAAAGTAAAAAACAAGATAAAATATGGTAAAAGACAAAAAATAAGATTCCTTATTCTTTTTTACCTCTTTCCATAGATTTCTAATTTTCTCCTTCATTTTATAACTTCCCCCAAAATCATTCTTTTTGCAAGCTCTAAACCAAATTCTTCTCTCTTCCTGTCAATTTCTTTATTAATCTCTCTAGTATACTTCTCTATAGCTTCTCTCGGAATTTCACCAAGCATAACTACTTCTCTGAAAGCATTATCTAAATGCCTCGATACATAATAACTTCCAGGAACATTAGGAATCTCCTTTAGATATCTCCATTGGGTTGAAAGTATTTTGTAATCTGAAGAAGGCCAGGGCAGATAACTCATAGCTTCTATGTTAGCAGTATTATACCTTGCACCAGCCCCCAAAACCGCCTCAAGCTCTCTGCCAAATCTTGCCTGAACATCTGTTGAAACCCACCATTTTACAAACTCCCAAGCCTCTTTCAACTTTTTTGTCTGAGAAAAGATTAATATAGCATTACCCCCACCAGCCACACTTCTATCAATAGAGCCATCACGTTTCCTTCTTCCTGGAACAGGAGCAATTCCCCAAAGTCCACTTATCTCAGGAGCAGCAACTTTTAAATTGGTTATACATAGTATAAGGGCCAATTCCTAAAGGCATCTCTCCTGTTCTAAAACGATTGAAGAAATCATAATAAAGGGGAATTCCATAAAGTACATATAGATTGGTCCATTCTTTGAATGCTGTTACCCCTTCCTCATTATTAAGGATGCACCTTTTGCCATCTTCAGTATAGTATTTACCACCCCTTTGAAGAAGAAGCATATTGAATATGTCAAAGCTTGTACCACCCGTCCCAGCTGCAAACTGCAGATTATAACTTTGTAATTTTGCAATAGTCTTATATAATTCATCCCAAGTATTTGGAACCTCAATATTCAAACGGCCTAATATATCAGCTCTGTAAAACATTATGGGAAAATCTTGAGTCATAGGTAAACCATAAACCTTTCCTCCAAAGCTATAAGGAACGAGAGCATAAGGAGCAAAATACTTCTTCACATTCTCAAAACCAGGCAACTTTGAAATATCCACAAGAGCTCCTCTTATACCATAATCTACAGCAAGTCCCCTCGGTACATTTAAAGCTACATCAGGAGGATTTTCCTTTGAGGCCACAGAAAAAAGTAAAGCTGCTTCGGTAGTTATAATGTTTAGGTTAACCCCTATTCCTGTTTTAGGGGTAAAATCAGTATCTATAAGCATTTTTAAAGTTTCTGCCTGATCTCTACCCATCTGAACCCATACATTTATTGCTTTATCCTTCTCATATACTGTGCCTATCATGTTGTAGTCTTCTAAGAAAGAATAGAAAAACTTTTTTACTCCATCCCAAATTCCTTCAAAAATATTTGGATTTACTCTAGGAGATCTTGCATCAGGAGAAGCCACAATTATATAATCAATGTCTAAAGGTTGTTCTCTAATGGCAAGTACCCAAGCAGAAAGGGCGGATAGGTTATCTCTATATCGTTGTAATCTCTGAGCAATAGTCTCTGGCTCCTTAGCCATTCCCTCAAGTTGAATAGCAACTCTTTCAAGAGTCGCTGCTTCACTAACTTTTTCCCCTCCAATAATCTTTAATTTTTCAGCATTTTCCCTCAATATCTTTGCATTTCTCTCTAAAGTAGGAATAAGATCTGGAATACTTTGCTCTAAAAGATAATCTCTGTAGGGATCAGGATTAGGAGAAGTGATCATTACAATCTTAGTATACAATTGAGACAAATCTATAGAGCATTGTAGAATATTTCTTATAATTTCTGCTATGCTCTCATAAGTAACTTTAAGCCTAAGAGTATGTTCACCATTTGTTAAATGAAAAAGATATTCGTCCTTCCCATTTCCTAGATACTTAAACTGCCATTTAGTATCATATTTGAATTTTATATTCATTACTTCCTTAAAAGGAATTCTTCCATCTATATAAAGAGTCCTCTCAGAAGGTATTCCAGGATTTGCATTCTGTCTAAACTTGAAACCAATTTTATAAAAACCATCCTCTGGAACGGTAAATTTCCACTCAATCCACTGTCCAGAAGATCGCCAATTATACCCTCCTATTATGTTTAAAAGTTTATTTCGAGAGCTATAAGGTTCATTAAGAGGATTACTCATATCGTATACGGGATAAAGAGTGGGTTCAGACTTTAAATAAGCTTTCTCTCCTTGAATCTTCACAATTATATTTTTTACATTCCTTTTTAGATCTTCTTTGTGGTAAGTATTAATTATTTCACTATAAGATGGAATATCTTTGAGATTGAAAATCTTAATATAATCTATAACCATCGGCTCTTTTACCGAAATAAATCTCAAAGTATGCTTTCCTTTTGTAAAATAGAAAAGAAAAGGTTCAGAATATAAGCCTTCAGCATCATCGATAATCTTTTCAACCCACATGGGAGACTCTATCTGTAATGGTCTTAGCTCATTTCCTCTATTATCTTTTAATGGATCTCCAGCATCCTTCCATATTCTTTCAAATCTTACAATCCTTACTTCATTAAAAGGCCTTTTGCCATCAATCATTATCTCTCTTTCTATAGCTGAGTTTTTCCCAGTTATGGGATAGTACTTCACAGCAATGTTGTATAATCCCTCTTCTTCGATATTAAAGGTCCATTCTACAAAACCATTTTCCCCTGTGTATAAGACTGGATGCTTATCCTGAGTTAAATTTGTAAGTCTTTTAAGATCCATATCTTTAGAAAAATTAGAGTAATTTATTGCATTAATAATTAAAGTTAGATTTGGTCTTTTCTTGTCATAGAATCTTGAGATATAAGTCTCATATGAATTCTCTTTACTTATAAGTTCAAAGATAACATTCAAATTAACCAGAGAATTTTGAGCAAAGTTTAAGTTTGTAATTAATAACAATATAAAGAGTAACAGAGAAATAAATTTTAAAACTAGTTTCAAAATTTTTTCAAAAATTAACACTTAAATAACCCCCAATTTTGATTTGATGCAATTTTAAAGAAAAAGTACATAAAAAGATAATAAGATTCCATCATTTTTAAAACCAGTTTCATAGCTTTTTCCAACCTTAACTCCCATTCAATTCATTTTTAAGACAATTTTAATATAAAAATAGGGGAAAGGCAATAACCTCTCCCCTATTTTTTTCAATTATTTAAGACCCTCTAAAATTGCATCAATAGCAGCTTGGAATTTAGGTTTTAATGCCTTTATAGATTTTGCAGGATTTGCCACATCAATCTGGTTAATCAAATCCCAGAAGCCAGGAATACCAGATATTGGATCTATTTGAGCTCTAGTGGCAGCATCCATCAAGACATCATAAATTTCTTTTCCGCCTACCCTTTCTATCTGCGATTTTACAATTATTTCTTTTTCTTTATCAGTGGGTGTCAACATCCACAAAAGATACAAAGCAGCAAGTTCTGGATCCTTAGAGGAAGAAGCTATAGCCCAAGCACCGTCATCGGCCATATCTGCACTCTTCTTCTTGCTATCAGGACCTTTAGGGAATGGAACTATCCCTAATTTTTTACCAAGAGCATTTCTCATAGTAGAAAGCTCCCAAGGTCCCCAATAATCCATACAGGTAATACCTTTCTGGAATCTTCCTTGAGGATCTGTCCACCAATCAGCGGGTCTCATCTTATACTTTGCATCCATCTCATACACAGCTTGAAATGCTTTATAGGCTTTCGGATCATCCATAGCAAAAACAGGCTTACCACCTATATACTTAACCACCTGCACATCGTTAGTATACAAGAAGGGCTGTACTACCGCCCAAGTGGCATAAGCATATTGGTCTATCTTTCCATCACCATTGGTATCTTGTGTAAGTTGCTTGCCTAAGTTGAAAAAGGTCTCCCAGGTCCACTTCCCTTGCTTATATAACTCNAGAGGATCAGGAAGTCCTGCCATCTCAAATTTCTCTTTGTTGTAATAAAGTATGTAGGGAAATACATTATCGTTGTAAATGTTTGTTACTGCATAAATCTGCCCTCTCCATTTATAAAAAGATAATGTACTTTCTCTGAAACCAACTGCTTCCCAAAGATCTTTATTCTTAAAATCAATATATCTATCTAATGGGAGAAGCATCTTCTTCATCATCCAAGTAGGTTTTTCTCCTGCTCCTATGTATACTACGTCAGCTCCAGAACCAGAAAGAATAGCTGCACTTAATTTTGGTCTATAATTTTCCCAAGTAGTATAAACTATTTTTACTTTTGCCCCTGTAATTTTTTCAAACTCTTCTCTCACCTGTTTTGGAGATCGAGTACCTGGTAAAGCTGTGTCATCCTCAGGCCAGAATTGCCATACATATATGGTTTTGCCTCTATACTTTTGAGTATCGATATTAAAGGTATATTTTCCTACTTTAAAGGTGTATACTTTTTGTGCGAAGGAGGGAATTATAGATGTCAAAACAAAAAGAGAAATTAAAATTAAGGATAGCAAAATCTTTTTCATTTATTTGCCCCCTTTCTTTTACCTATTACCTTAAAGAATTATAGGACTTCACTTATATTGTAGTCTTAATAAAACTTTAAAATCTAATATTATTTTGGTTAAAAATAAAAAAATCTTGCTCGATTTAAAAGAGAGTCAAATTAAAAATTTTGTTTTCTAAATTTTAAGGGGGTTGTATGCATATATTTTTTAAAAACCTTTATAAAATAACTTATATTATCAAATCCGCATTCAAAAGCTATCTCCGAAACACTCATATCGGTATTTATAAGAAGTTCCATGGCTTTATCAACTCTCACTTTATTTATATACTCCACTGGACTCATCCTCAAAGATTCCTTAAAAAGTCTACACAAATAAAATTTACTCATATCAACCTGTCTACTAAGCTCATCAAGAGATAAGTTTTTGTTGTAATTTTGATTTATATAGTTAAGAACATCTTTAATCCTCTCAATCTTATATCCAATCCTCCCATTTTGATCTCGTCTTTCAGCATAATACTTAAAAACTCTCCAGAATATGTCAAATAAGAGACTCTTTATATAAAGCTCATATCCATAACTCTTTTCCTTAAAAACTTCTATTATTCTACAAATATCATTTCTTATATGTTCATCATTAAGATTTGAGGGAATATGATATCTCTTATTTATAAGAGGTAAAAAATACTCATGTTTGCAATAATCAGGTTCCTCAGAATAAAGCAGTCTTAAATCAAACACAATAGCATATCCTATGCTCCTTTTAATCATCTCCAAACCTGAATGTATTGAGCCTGAATTTACAAAAAGATACTCTCCCTCATTCAATTTGTACTCATACCCATCTACATAAAACTTACCTATCCCTCTCTCCATATATAAAATCTCAAATTCATTATGCCAATGAGGATTTACAACTCCATTTCTATATACAAAAATGTCCTCATGAACAAATAATGGAAAATCTGGAGTTCCGTGAGATACATCCGACTCTATCAATTCTTTTTTTCTCACTCTCATAATTAAAATTAATGATCTAAAATTAAAATTTTTCTAAAGCTCTTAGCCAAAATTATAACAAAAATTTAAAATTATTTTGCTAAAATTAATACAACATGGGTGAAATATACTTAATAAGACATGGAGAAACAGATTGGAATAAAGAGGCTAAATTTCAAGGTAGAACTGATATTCCCCTAAATTCCAAGGGGAAAAATCAAGCCGAATTATTATCAAAATATCTTGCTAAAGAAAATTTTGACTATATATATTCAAGTCCCTTAAAAAGAGCTATTGAAACAGCGATTCCCCTATCTAAAAAGCTAAATAAAGAAATCTTAATTCGAGAAAACTGGATAGAATTTGACTTTGGTGAATGGGAAGGCCTAACCGTAAAAGAAGTACATGAAAAATACCCCATAGAAAGAGATCTATGGCTTTATCATACTAGAAAAGGGAAAAATACCCAAAAGGACGAAAGCTTCAAAGAAGCTTACGAAAGGTTATCCATTGAGAAAAAGTATATCTTAGAACATCACAAAAATCACAAAATAGCAATCTTTACCCATGGAGCGATAATAAGAGCAGCACTATATGTCTTTTTAGATCTTCCCCACTTAGGCTTTGGAAAGATCACCATAAGTTCATGTTCTATAACTCACTTCAAGATCAAAGATAATAGATTTATACTTGTGAGGCTCAATTATCTATATCCTGATGAGATTTTTTCATACTTTTGATGATGGCGGAGAGGGTGGGATTCGAACCCACGGTACGGGTTTTAGCCCGTACAACCGCTTAGCAGGCGGCTGCCTTAAACCGACTCGGCCACCTCTCCAAGNNAAAAAAATTATACCAAGGAATTAATTTATAAGCAATATCAACTTTTTATTTCTTTTAATACCTTCTCGATGCTTACACCGTTTTCAAGGAGCAGTTTTGAGGCAAAAGAGGTACTCTCTTTAAGTATTCCTAAAAGAAGATGCTCTGCATCAATTATTTCCTTTCCCTATTTCTTTTGTCAAAACTCTGTGCATAATCAAGAATTTTAAAAACTTTTTGACTTACAGGGGAAAGGTCATATTGATTAGTTTTTTGAGCTTTTAGTTCCCTTTCCAGCTCTGCTTTTATCCTTCCAAGATCAATTCCAATTTTTTTTAGTAATCTTACATGCCCCATTGTTTTTGTCGTTAATTATGCTAAGAAGTAAATGCTCTGCATCCATAGAAGGAGAACTAAAACTCAGTACTAATTCTTCAGCACTTGAAATAATAGACTCAGACCTAAATTTAAGAGTCTTCATGGAAATATCCTCCCCTCAACCCATCAAGTTTTGGATTATTTTATAATATTTTGAAAATAATTACAAGTATATGAGTTAGGTATATAATAATAAAAAACTGTTAGGGGGGAATGAATAATGAAGAAGATAGTTTTTATATTTTTGGTTTTAAGTATCCTCTACAGTGTTAGCTTAGCCTTAGAAATTAACTATTATGGACATGCATGCATAAAATTGTCTTTCGAAAATCAATATTCCATAATAATAGATCCTTTCTCTTCAAACTATCCTATTCCCTCCACTGATGCAGATTTGATAATAAGTACTCATGAACATCCAGACCATTTTAATCCAAACTTTTTAAACAAAAAGGTTGAGATAATCGTAGGAACTAAAAATAATGGAAAGGACTGGAATATAATAAATAGGGAAACCAAAGGTATAAAAATCTGGAATATCCCTGTATATCATGACAACTCGAAGGGTTCTCAAAGAGGTAAAAATAGTATCATTGTTATAGAAGGAGATGGGTTAAAAATAGTTCATATGGGAGATATAGGGCACCTTCTGAATAAAGAGGAGCTATCAAAACTCAAAAACGTAGATCTCTTATTCATTCCTGTAGGAGGATTTTTTACTTTAGATATAAAAGATGTAATTACAACAATAAAAGAGATAAGCCCTAAAGTGGTAATACCTATACACTATAAAACAGAATATACAAAAGACTGGCCAATACTACCCCTTTCTAATTTCCTGAAAGAAGCAGAAAAAGATTTTAAAATAGTAAGCCTAAACACCAACAACATCAAGCTATCTCAAAGAAACTTACCTAATAAAACAGAGATCTGGATATTAAATTATAAATAGCTTTACCATTATGGTATAATAAAGCCATGAAAAATAAGGAAGTTGCTCAAATTTTAGATGAAATAGCAACTCTCCTTGAAATAAAAGGAGAGAATAAATATAAAATTGCAGCCTATCAGGAGGCTGCAAGAAGAATAGAAAATCTTCCCGAAGATATAGAAAAATTATTTAAACAAGGCAAGTTATATCAGATCAAAGGCATTGGCGAAAGCATTGGACAAAAAATCAAGGAATATCTTACTACGGGTAAAGTAACATATTTAGAAGAATTAAGAAGAGAAATTCCACCAGAAATCCTTGAACTTCTAAAAATACCTGGCATTGGTCCTAAACTTGCTTATAGATTATATACTGAGCTTGGAATAAAAGACATTGATTCTTTGGAAAAAGCAGCAAGAGAAGGGAAAATAAGATTATTACCTAGATTAGGACCTAAAGTTGAGCAAAACATCTTAGAAGCTATAAAGGAATATAGAGAAAAACAAAATGTGCCTGAAAGAATACCTTTAGGAGTGGCTCTACCACTTACTGAAGAAATCGTAAATTATCTATCCCAATATCCCTTCATAGAAAATATAGTTCCTGCAGGAAGTTTGAGAAGAAGAAAGGAAACCATAGGTGATATAGATATATTGATCACAACCTCAGACATGGATAAAGTAAATCAAGTTTTAAAGAATCTCCCAATTTTAAGAAATATCCTTGCCGCAGGAACCACTAAAACTAGTATCATTGTCGAACCAGGAATTCAAGTTGATTTTAGAGTAGTAGACAAAAGTTCTTTTGGAGCCGCATTACAGTATTTCACAGGCTACAAAACAGCACAATATAAAATTAAGAGAATTAGCCATAAAGAAAGGATTAAAGATAAACGAATATGGGGTTTTTAGAATAAGTGACAACAAAAAAATAGGAGGAGAAAAAGAAGAAGAAGTATATGAGATCCTTGGTCTTCAATACATACCTCCAGAATTAAGAGAAGATCAAGGTGAGATCGAAGCTGCGATGGAAGGAAAATTGCCAGAACTCATAGAAGAAAAAGACATCTTAGGAGATATGCATGTACATACTGATTGGAGCGATGGAGCTAATACCCTTGAAGAAATGGTAGAAACTGCCTATAGGCTTGGATATAAATATGTGGTAATTTCAGATCATAGCCAAGCTTTAGGAGTTGCAGGAGGTTTAACTCCTGAACAGATTGAAAAACAAAGACTAAGAATTCAGGAATTGAATAAAAAATATAGAGATTTCAAAATTCTCCATAGTATTGAGGCAAATATATTAAGTGATGGGGATATTGATCTTCCTGAAGAAGTACTAAAAAAATTTGACCTTGTTATTGCAGGACTCCATTCAGGCTTTAAACAACCCAAAGAAAAGATTACAGAAAGACTTATTTCTGCCATTAAAAATCCATGGGTTGATATTATAAGCCACCCTACGGGAAGATTGATAAATAAAAGACCCGCTTATGAAGTAGACTTGCCAGCTATTCTCTACTGGGCAAAAGAAACAGGAACAGTTTTAGAAATAAATGCCCAACCTGATAGACTTGATCTTTGTGACATAGATGCCAAAATAGCAAGAGAAAAATACGGAATATATCTTTCAATTGGCACTGACAGCCATGATATCAGAAGCTATTCTCTAATAAAATATGGAATAGCTGTGGCAAGAAGAGCCTGGCTCAAAAAAGAAGATGTTATAAATACCTATTCCTGGGAAGAGGCAAAAACTAAACTAAAGAGATATAAAAACCAGAAATGAAAATACGAAGAAAAGGAAAAATCTCAGAAGGCGAATGGATTATCCTCTTAGATAACAAAAAAAGATACCTAATACAAGTTGAGAGAGAAAAAGTATTTCACTTCCACAAAGGATATATAAAACATGAGGATATCATAGGAATAGAAGAGGGAAGCATCGTAAAATCCTCTCAAGGGGCAAACCTTCTTGTACTAAGACCTACTTACTCAGATTTTATTCTTGAGATGCCTCGTGGTGCTCAAATAATTTATCCTAAAGACATAGCAACCATATTAGTCTTTGCAGATATCTATCCTGGAGCAAGAGTTCTTGAGGCAGGAATCGGATCAGGAGCTTTAACTATTGCTCTTCTCCAAGCTGTAGGTGAAACAGGTACGGTAATATCTTACGAGATAAGAGAAGATTTTGCTAAGAGAGCCTTAGCTAATATAGAAAATTTTTTAGGAAGAAGAGAAAACCATATATTAAGATTGAAAGACATTTATGAGGAAATTGAAGACGAAAATATAGACAGGATAATTTTGGACTTACCAGAACCATGGAGAGCTATTGATAAAGTTTTAAAGGCTTTAAGACCAGGAGGAATATTCTTAGCATATACCCCTACCATAATTCAAGCTCAAAAAACCGTTGAAGCTCTAAAGGCCACAAAATCTTTTGTATTAATAGAAACCATTGAAACTCTCCTTAGGCCATGGCAAATTGAGGGTTTATCTGTAAGGCCTTTTCACAGAATGGTAGCTCATACTGCATTTTTGACAATAGCAAGAAAAATAATTACACAAGAAGAGAGTATATCTCCGATGGTTTTGCTTTCTGAAGAAATAGAAGAAAATTATGAGCTTGAGTAATAAAGAAATTTCTCTCTTCTTTTAAAAGATCCATTGCAATCTCTTGAACCTTTTTGTAACTATACACGAAGTCTTCCTTTCCAAATAAAAGAATTATATTTTGTCCAAACTTTGACCACTTTAAAAATTCAACTTTCATTAACGGTGGCTTAAGAAAGATTAAATACTTATATATTCTTAATGGCATCTTATCGGGATAAAAATACACATCTTTTCCTTCAAAAAACTGTAGATCTTTCTCCCTACTCTTAGAAAATCTTGCATCAACAAAAGCAGGATTAAAAGATCTTTTAGGAATTCTTAAATTTTTAATACCAAGCAAATCTGACAAACTTAGTCTTCTATCCTCCTTTTTAAGGTTAGAGAGGAAAATAATAGGGTTATTTATAGTCTTTACTAATTTTAAAAACTCTGTGGAAAATTTCTCATCTAAAAACCACTCTGCATCATCCCATATAACAATCTTATCTTTTTCCAGAAGCTTTGTTTTAAGCTCCCAAGGAGATATGATTTCTTCGTTCCAATAAAATTTATTCCATCTAGGAGAGACAATAATATACTCTTTGCCTCTCTTTTTAACTTCATCTATAAGAAAGTCCTTTTCGGATTCATTTTCAAGGAAATAGAGAATTGCCTTTGTTTTTTCCCTTTTAGTTTCCTTTATTACTTTTTCAGCCTCTCTCCACTCTTCTAAGTAGAAGTTAAAATACTCTCTCCCCTGATATCCTTCCTTCTCTATTCTCAAAATAATATCTAACGCTTGAGAAGATTCCTTAAAAGCATCTTCCTCAATACCAATAGAGAAAATAGGAGTTGATAAAACTTTCCCAGAGATATCCCCAATTTTGATCTTATATCTTCCCCCATTACCCATTTTTTCAAAATAAGCAATAACTGTTGAACTTATCTTAAACCTTGGCTCCTCATTGCCTGGTCCAAAGGGAGGAAGTAAATCAAGTTCAGAGAGAAATTTACCAATATTCTCACTTTTAATCTTATCCAAAGATATCTCAGCATCTATTTTAACTTTTGGAGTAAAATCCACCTCTTTCCAAAGTTCATTTGCAAGCTTTATCGCGTTAATCTTAAAAACTTCATAATCTTTTTCGAATAGGGAAAAACCAACTGCTCCTCTGTGTCCACCAAAATTTACCAAGTGGTTTGACAAATTAGATATAAAGTCAAATAAATTTACCTCTTCTACTCCTCTTCCAGAAAAAATGACAAAATCTCCTTCCTTCCTACCCAGAAAGAAGGGTACATTATATTCCTCCACAAGCATAGAAGCAACAATTCCCATTACCCCTCCCGCATCCCTTCCCCACAAAGGATTATATAAAAATACTACCTTATTATTCTCTATCTCCTCCTCTCTCAACATTTCCTTTGCTATTTCATAAACCCTCTCTACTTCTTCTCTCCTCTTCCTGTTAAATTCATCAAGTTTCTCACAAAGTATTTCTGCCTCTTCTACATTATCTGTAAGGAGCAGTCTAATTGCTTCTTCTACCTCTTTAAACCTACCTATAGAATTTATTCTCGGCGTTATATTAAAGATGACATCCTTTGTATTTATAATAGTATTTTTATCAAGCCCTACCTTTCTGATAAGAGTTTTGATACCTACTAAGTCGGGATTTAAGAATTTTTCAAGACCAAATTTAACTAAGATTCTGTTTTCATCTTTAAGTTCCATTAAATCTCCTAAGGTTCCTAAGGTTACCAACTCCAATATACCCTTTTCTTTATAAATATCTTTACCTATAAAATCTCCTAAAGCTTTTAAGAATTTAAAAGCAACCCCAACACCTGCCATATATGGATAAGGATAATTATTTAAATAAGGATTAAATACAAGTAGGGCTTCTGGAATGTTTTCTCCCTCAGGTATATGGTGATCTGTTACAATAACTTCTACACCATTTTTCCTTAAATATTCAATCTCTTTTCTGCTTTTAATTCCACAATCCACAGTAATTAAAAGACCTACAAAATCATTTTGAGAAAGAGCCTTCTTAATACTTTTCTCCTTTAATCCATAACCTTCTTCCAACCTGTGCGGTATATAAAAACTTACATCCCATCCCCAATTAGATAAAACTCTATACATTATAGTTGTAGCCGTTATACCATCTACATCGTAATCTCCAAATATAAGTACTTTTCTTCTTGAACCTCTAAGCTTGACAAGAAAATTCATTGCTTTTTCTAAATCAGGAAAGTATAAGAATGGGTCATATAAGTCCTCTATCTTCGGATTTAAGAATCTCTTTGCCTGTAAAGAATCTCTTATCCCCCTATTCAAAAGGAGACGGGCAAGAAGAGGTGATACTCCAATTTCTTTTGCAAAAACCTCCTCTTGCCCTTTGTTTTCCTCAAAGAGGAGAATCCATCTTCTCATATTCTATTTCTGTAGCTCTCTCCACTCACAAAGTATAGCAGAAGCAATGTAAACAGTAGAGTAAGCTCCAATTATTATTCCAAGATATATGGCGAGAATAAAAGGCCTTAAAACTGCACCACCCCAGAATAAAAGAGGAGTAATTGCAAGCAGTGTAGTTAATACCGTATATATAGTTCTTGCTAAGGTCTGATTAATACTTCTGTTAGCAAGGACTGTAAAATCTTCTTTAGGATTATTTTTTAAGGTTTTCTCTTATCCTGTCAAAGACTATTATGTTATCATTAATAGCATATCCGAGTAAGGTAAGAACTGCAGCAATAAAAGACGGACTAACTTCCCACTGAGATATAGCAAAAATGGAAATAGTAGCAAGTAAAACAAAAGCTTCATTTATAATAGCAGAAATAGCAAAATCAAATCTAAATCTTATAGTTATATAAACCAGCATAACTATTATTGCAAGAACCGAAGCCAAAATAGCTTTTTCCCTTAGCTCTTTACTTATAGTAGGCTCAATAGTGGTTATTTCTCTGCCTTCATACTTACCAATTACTCTCTCCACTTCAGAGGTTAGCTTCTTAAGCTCATCTTCTTCCAAAAACTTAGTTCTTATCCATACTTCTTTTCCATTTGATCCAGTTTGGATAGTAGATTTATCATAGAACTTTCTAGCAATGTCTCTCAAAGTTGAAATTTGAGAAGTGTTCAAAGAAGATGAGAGTTTATAATAAACTACACTACCACTTTGGAAATCAATACTATAATTTAAACCCTTAGTAAAGAAGAAGTACATTCCAACAATAATGAAGATAAGGGATAATAACATAAATATTCTTCTTACCTTTTTACCCAAAAAATTAATTTCTTTTTTCACAAATCTTCCTCCCTTCCTTATAAGCCCAAAAGCTTCGTAGCCTTCTTAAAAACAGGTAAAGACAACAAATTTTCTAAGAAGAGTACGTGTCACAACTATCTGAGTGAACATTGAAAGAGCTACACCAAGAGATAATGTCACAGCAAAACCTCTTATAGGACCCGTNCCAAAATAGAATAAAATCAACGCCGCAAGTATAGTAGTTACGTTACTATCAATAATAGCTCTCAAGGCATTTCTAAAACCAGCATCAAGAGAGGCCATAGGAGTCTTCTTCTGTGCATATTCTTCTCTCATTCTTGCAAATATTAGACAATTTGCATCAACGGCCATACCGATTGAGAGGATAATTCCTGCAATACCAGGAAGAGTCAAAGTAGCATTCAGTAACTTCAACACAGCAAGATCAAGAATTAAATAAATCAATAATGCTATATCCGCTACTAAACCTAAAAATCTAAATACGAGTATCATAAATAGTACTACAAGAATAGCCCCAATAACTCCTGCCTTATATGCAGCTTCCATAGTATCTTTACCAAGCGTAGGATCAATAGTTCTATTTTCTATCACTTTTACAGGTACAGGAAGAGCACCTGCTCTCAAAAGAATTGCAAGCTTCTGAGCCTCATCAATAGTAAATCTACCTGTAATCACTCCTGTTCCTTCAGTTATAGGTTCTTTAATTACAGGATTTGATATCACTTTTCCATCAAGTACTATAAATACCTGTTTTCCCACATTCTTTGAGGTGAAATCTGCAAAAATTTTTGCTCCTTCAGGGTTCATTTCTACCCTTACCATAGGTTGCCCTACTTGATCAAACTCAACCTTAGCGCTTTTAAGGGCAGAACCTGTAAGAATAGTCTTTCCCGTTTCATCTTTAAATTCTAAAAGAGCAGTCTGACCTATAATTTCAAGAGCCCTTTCAGGATCTTTTATACCAGGAAGCCCCACTACAATTTTGTCACTTCCTTCTTTATATATGGAAGGTTCGGTAACTCCCAACTGATCTATACGATTTCTTATAACCTCTATAGTCCTTCTTACAGCATCATCAGTAATTTCTACCCCTTCAGCCTTTTGACACTGTAAAGTTACCCTTATACCACCTCTTATATCCAAACCATACCTAAATGGAACAGTAAGAAGCACCCATATAGCAATTCCCAAAAGAACTACTATAAAGGCTGTTTTAATTTCTGGTCTTATATTCATAAATCTTTCATCTCTCCTTTCTCCTTAATCTTTCAAAGGATAAGCAACACCTTCAAGAAGCATCTCAAAAACAACACCTTTTGCAAAAGCAACTTGTATAGTTTTTTTCTGCTTATTAATTGCCACTATCTGCCCTATCAATCCCCCCTTTGTAACAATCTTATCTCCGACCTTCAAAGAGTCGAGCATTTCTTGTCTTCTTTTCGCCTCTCTCTTTTGAGGAATAACTAGGATAAAATAAAAAACAGCTAAAAATACTCCCCAAACCAAAATTATACTTATTAGATTAACAGCTTGTTCCATACTTCCTCCTTCTCCAATCTATTTTCTCGATCATTTGCCAAGTACTGAGTTAAAAACTCTTTCTTAAATTCCTCCAACCTCCCTTCCCTAATACTTCTTCTAATATTCTCCATTAATCTAAAAAGAAACCTTAGATTATGAATGGTTAAAAGTCTATAAGAAAAAGTCTCATGCTGCAAAAATAAATGCCTAATGTAGGCCTTAGTGAATCTCCTACACGTATAACAATCACAATCTTCCTCAAGAGGAGAAAAATCCTCTTTATATTGTGCATTTTTTATATTCCTTCTTCCTGTTTTAGTGTAAAAAACACCATGCCTCGCAAGTCTTGTAGGTAAGACACAATCAAACATATCTATCCCCATAGAAACTCCTATCACTAAATCCTCTGGAGCCCCAACTCCCATGAGATATCTTGGTTTTTCCTCAGGAAGCAAACTCACTGTATAATCTGTTATCTCATACATTTTATCTTTTGGTTCTCCTACGCTTATTCCCCCAAGAGCAAAACCTGGAAGTTCCATATCAAGCATTCTTTCAACTGCCTCTTTTCTCAACTCTCTATAAAATCCACCTTGAATAATTCCAAAAAGAAGTTGAGTCTCCATATTACTATTCTCTTTGTAATCTATACTCCTTTTAAGCCATCTCAGAGTAATTTCAAGAGCCTCTTTGGTTTCCCAATAAGAAGCTCCATACCCCAGACATATATCTAAAGGCATTATAATATCAGACCCAAGAGCCTTCTGCACCTCCATAACAATTTCCGGGGTAAAAAAATACTGACTTCCGTCAATGTGAGAGTTAAAATATATACCATCCTCTTCAATCTTTCTTAATCTTGCAAGACTAAATACCTGATATCCTCCACTATCAGTAAGAATGGGTTTATTCCAACCTATAAATCTATGAAGTCCACCACCCTTTTTAATAATCTCTTGACCTGGTCTTAAGAAAAGATGATATGTGTTAGAAAGGATTATTTTCTGTCTCCAACCTCTTCTACTTCCTCTGGAGAAAGGGTTTTTACTGCTCCTTGAGTGCCTACAGGCATAAAAACAGGAGTACTAACTTCTCCATGAAAAGTCTTAAGTCTACCTAATCTTGCTCTTGTATTTTTATCTCTTTGGATAACCTCAAAACTCATTTTCCACCTCAATAGATAAACATAGCATCCCCAAAACTATAAAATCTCATTCTCTCCTCAATAGCTTTGTTATAAGCCTTTTTCATAAGATCATACCCCATAAAGGCAGCCACAAGCATAAGTAAAGTGGACTTAGGAAGATGAAAGTTAGTTATCAATCCATCTATCACCTTAAACTCAAATCCGGGATATATAAAAAGATCTACAAGGCCAGATCCAGGTTCTACCTTACCGGATCTTCCTTGAGCCTCTAACACTCTTGTTACCGTTGTTCCTACAGCTATAACTCTTCTTCTTTCTTCTTTTGCTTTATTTATTCTTTCTGCCACCTCGTCACTTACCTCAAAGTACTCAGGATCTAACTTATGTTTAGTGATATCCTCCACTACTACAGGCCTAAAAGTTCCAAGCCCCACATGGAGGGTAATATACAAAATTTCAACACCCATTTCCCCTAAAGTTTTTAAAAGCTCTTCAGTAAAGTGAAGACCAGCAGTAGGAGCTGCAACAGCACCTTCCTTTTGAGCATAAACAGTTTGATATTTATCAGGATCATCAATAGGCTTTTTTATGTAGGGAGGGAGAGGTATATTCCCAATTTCTGGAAGAATCTTATCTAAATCTTCCTGAGAAAACTTCAGCACAAAAATCCCTTCTTCATTCCTATTTACAACTTCAGCATAAATATCCTCAAAGAAATATATTTTCGTACCAATCTTCGCTCTTTTGCCAGGTTTTAACAAGGCCTCATATTTTCCTTCTCCTATCTTTTTGAGAAGTAAGACCTCTATCTTCGCCCCTGTCTCCTTTTTTCCATAAAGCCTTGCAGGTATTACCTTTGTGTTATTTAAAACCAGTACATCTCCAGACTTTAAATAATTTTTAATCTCCCTAAATATGGTAATATTGATTTCACCAGTTTTTCGGTTTACCAACATCAAACGCGATGTATCCCTTGGCTCAGCAGGCTCCTGAGCAATTAATTCCTCTGGTAAGTAGTAATCATAATCTGACAATTTTAGTACCACTTTGCTACCTCAACTCCCTGATAATAAAACTTTAAGATTTCTTTATAATTATAACCTTTTTCCGCAAGAAATTTTTGCTCCCTTTTGAGAGAGGCCTACCCCATGACCATTTCCTCTACCTGAAAAAATTATGTAATCACCATTTACCACTATATCAAATAAAGTACTAGGAAGATTAAATAAATTTCTAAAACTTGTCCCCTTAATGTAATAAATTCCTTCGTTACTCTTAAAATACATCATATATATCCTACCTGAGCTTGTCTTTTCAAGCTCTATAGAAAAATTTCCACCAATGTTTATACCCACAGAACTTAACTTATTAATAAATTCGGAAAAAGTTACTGTCCTACTCCAAGTATCATTCAGTAATTCCTCAGAGTCTTTAAGACCCTTTAGATAAGGAAGATCTTCTCCCCAAACATATTTGCAATCTTCTGTGAATCCCCCCAGAAGAAGAATGAAAAAAAGCCTTTATAGGTTGATTATTATAAACAACTATTTCACCTATAGTTTCCATAACAGCTCTGGTACTTCTCTCATTTTCCACTCTCATTCCCTTATAAACTTGACAATGGGTAGTATTACAAAGATCAAATTCTCCATGTTTCCCTTTATTCACTAAAGCATAGGTTCTAGATGCTACTGCTTGGGCTTTTAAAGCATCTAAAGGATAAGATGCTGGCATTTCTGATGGAACTACCGACATTAGATATTCTTCCATGTTCAAAACATTTACTAGCCACCCTGAAGGGAGAATCTCAAAATATCCTCGATAATAATTGGAATTATAGTTCACATAATAGCCATCAGGATAAATCCTCAAAGGTAAAGTTATTCCTAAAATCCCGCTATTTGTCTCTATAAAACCAGATCCATTCTTCACTTTTATTTTAACATAACCTTTGCCCTCAACTTTCATGTCGAGAAAATCTGTAGACATTCTTCCCACATTTGAAAAATATGCATCTCCATCAATTTTAGCAACACCTATTCTTATCAAAGGAATATCTTGAGAACGAGAGTTATTTATAAAAATAAAAAGAAAGACCAAAAATAAGGTAATAACAACTTTTCTAAACATACTACTTTCTTAATCGAAAGATTATATTAAGTATAATTGTCAGAAGAAGACTTAAAAGAATAGACGTGGTTATTGGGAAATAGAATACAAAATTTTTCTTCTCTATCCTTATATCTCCAGGAAGCCTTCCTAAAAAGGGTATCTTGTCTATAAAGACAAAGATTAAACCAAGGATTATCAAGATAATTCCGAAAATTATCAACCATTTACCCATAAAGGACATAGATATCTACCCCCTAATCACTTTTTGAAACTTTGGAACATTGACAAATTTTATCTCCTTACTCCTAATCATTTCCCCATCAAAGCTTATTATAAGTTCATGGTCTGAAACAATCTTAACCTCTCTACCTCTATATATTTTAATATGAGGGTTTATAGTATGCTTACCTACATATACTAAGGGAAAGGTTGCTACTAATTCTAAAGGATGTATTTTTTGAACAATACCTACATCAAAGTATCCATCCTCAGGATCAGAATTAGGAAGTAATTTCATACCTCCGCCATAATAGGAGGTGTTTCCAAGAGCAATGAGAGTAATTCTACCTCTCCAAGATACCCCGTCAAAGGAAAATTCACATTCTGGATATTTAAAACCTTTCAAAGTGGTAAAAACTGAAATTATATAACCTTTAAATCCTGTCAAGTTTAACTTATTCGAATTATAATTCACATCCCCTACAAACCCAGTACCAGCAATACCTACAAAGTATCTTCCATCAAGAAGCCCCATATCAACTTCCCTTATAACTCCATTCTTCAACAATTTTACCGCTCCCCTAAGATCTCTCGGAATTCTATAAGATATAGCAATATCGTTACCCCTTCCCAAGGGAATAATTCCTAAAATTCCTCTACCCTTGAGACCATTTACCACTTCATTTATAGTGCCATCACCACCCGCCGCAACCACTACATCTGCTCCTTTTTTTAGAGCCTCCTCCACCTGTCTAATGGTTCCTTCCTTGCCTAAAGTAAGCTCAATAGTATAATCAATTTCCTCTTCATTGAGAATTTTAATAAGTTCATTATATTTTTTCTCCGCTTTTCCACGGTTTGAAGTTGGATTAAAAAGAATATGATATCTCTACTTTTTACCCCCTTTATAATATCTATCTTTCTCACTATATATACAACCACAATATTTTTGTCTATATAGGCCATACTCTTTAGACAAATTAACTCCCTCTCTATAACCTACTCTAAAATCCTCATAGTAAAACTCTATCTTATATTCATTAGCAAGGTAATTTGCAATATCCTTAATAAGGTCATGCTTCTGATAAGGACTCACAAGCATTGTGGTAGAAAAAAGATTAAATCCGAGCTCTTTTGCTTTTTCTACTGTTTTCTTTAAACGCATATAATAACACACAGGACACCTCTCTTTTTCTCTATAGACCACCTGCCTTATAAACTCTTCAAGAGCATAATCATCTTCATAAACTACCGGTAAATTTTGCTTCTCAGCAAAATCCTTTAAGGTGTTTAAACGCATTAAATATTCTGTATAGGGATGAATATTAGGATTATACCAAAAACCTGTAACATCAAAATTTTTCTCCCTCAATACCTTAAGAGGATAAGTAAGACAAGGAGCACAACAAATATGAATAAAGATTTTCTTATTGGTCATGATAATACCTCATTATGTGAGCTAAACCAAGAGGAGTTATAACTCTTCCCCTTGAAGTCCTCTGAATAAAACCAATTCTTAAAAGATAAGGTTCATATATAGACTCAATAGTTTCAGGAGACTCATTGAGAACTGCTGCCAGGGTTTTCAAACCCACAGGTCCTCCTGAGAATTTATCTTTTAAAGTAAAAAGAATCTTTCTATCTAACTCATCAAGACCATTTTCATCAATGCCAATTAATTCAAGGACTTTTTTAGTTTCTGTTAAATCAATATTTTTATTATCCCTTAAATCAACATAATCTTTTATTCTCTTTAAAATCCTATTTGCAATTCTAGGAACACCTCTTGATCTCTTAGCAACTTCATAAATAGATTCATAGGAAAGATTTAATCCAAGAATTTTTTGAGATCTTTCAATAATCTTAACCATCTCTTCATGAGTATAAAAGTCAAGAGTTGCTATAAAACCAAAACGATCTCTCAAAGGAGTACTAAGCAATGCAGGCCTTGTGGTTGCACCTATTAGGGTAAAGGGGGGAAGTTTTAGACTTAAAACTCTACCACCTGGACCCTTTCCAGCCACAATACTTATACTTCCATCTTCTAAAGCAGAATAAAGTATTTCTTCCAAAGAAGGACTTAATCTGTGAATTTCATCTATAAAAATAACCCCCTTCTCTTCAATCCCTGTAAGTAAAGCTATCAAGTCACCACTTTTTTGTATTGAGGGAGCAGATATCATTTTAATCTGAGTATTTTGTTCTTCTGCTATTATCAAAGCAAGGGTAGTTTTTCCTAAGCCGGGAGGTCCTACAAAAAGAATATGGTCTATGGCTTCCTCTCTTTTTTTAGCAGCATTAATTATTAAAGCTAATCTCTCCTTTATCCTTTCTTGCCCTATAAATTCCGATAAGCTTTTGGGCCTTAAAGCATTATCAAGAGCTGGCTCTCTTTGTACAATAGAAAAATTAGGAAACTTCTTCATTTTCATGGCTCCTGGGATAACTTCTTTAGAGCAAACTTTATAATCTCTTCAAGATTATCTAAATTTTTAAAATTCTTTCCTTATATCCCTCATAACCAATTCTATGTCCTTCTTATCATATCCTAAATTCAAAAGAGCATTTTTTATTACATTTTCTTCGTCATTATAAACCCTCTTAGGAATAACACCTTTTATTTCAAGAAAAATCTTTTGAGCAATCTTCTTTCCAATTCCAGGTATATTTAAAAGTGTATTCAAATCTTCTTTTTCAAGCACCTCATAAAACTCTTTAGGAGAAAGCGTAGAAACAATCCTTAAAGCAATTTTCACCCCAACCCCTGTAATATTTTTAAGACTTTCGAACAAATCTCTCTCTTCTTCAGACAAAAAACCAAAAAGCCTTACATTATCTTTCTCTATAACCTCTGCTACATAGAGCAATACATTATTACCCAATTTTTCATTAAGCTTTAAAGCCAAATTCTTTCCAGTATAAATCTTAAAGCCAAAAGTTCCTGTATCAACTACAACAAAATCTTCGGCTATCCTTAAAAGTTTTCCATAGATATGATTTAAAAATACCAAAATCAACAACCTTCCTGTTTATAAATGTAAGAAATACATAAAGCTAAAGCATCGGCTACATCATCTGGCTTAGGAATATCTTTCAATTTCAATACTTCTTTTACCATATACTGTACTTGATCCTTAGTAGCCCTACCATAACCTACCACCGAAAGTTTTACCTCCAGAGGAGTTAATATGGAAACCTCCCTCTGATGTTGTTGAGCTGCAAGAATAATAACACCCTGCGCCTGGCCTATACTAATGGCAGTCTTGATATTTTTATTGTAAAAAAACCTCTTCCATTACAACAGCATCAGGATTGTATAAATCTAAAAGAGAGGAGACTTGATCAAATAAATAATTCAATCTCCTTCCAATGCTCCAATTGGAAGGAGTAGTCAAAGCTCCATACTCAATTACAGCTATTTTGTCATCCTTTTTATTCAAAATGCCATAACCTGTTATTGCTGTTCCAGGATCAAACCCTATAACAATCATTTATGAGAGAGACTGCAAAATTTCATCGGGTATATCAAAATTAGCATAAGTCTTTTGCACATCATCATGATCTTCAAGCTCTTCCATAAGTTTTAGAACCTTTTCAGCGTCGGGCCCATCTACAGGTACTACATTCTTAGGAACTTTTGTTACCTCAGCTTGTGTAATTTTATATCCCTTTTCCTCAAGTACATTCTTTACCTCAGAAAAGTTTTCAGGACTTGTTATAATCTCAACACTATCTTCGCTTATCTGCACATCTTCAGCTCCAGCCTCAAGAGCATCCGCTATCAATTGATCTTCATCTTTTACACTCTCTTTTTCAATGAATATACTCCCTTTATCCTCAAAAATCCAAGCAACACAGCCTGCCTCTCCAACGGCCTTCCCCCATTGTTTAAGTAAATATCCTTCTTATTTCTAGCCGCAGTTCTATTTTTATTATCCGTAACCACTTCTACCATTATTGCAACTCCGCCAGGCCCATATCCCTCATAGGTTACTTCCTCGTAAGCAACCCCAGGAATAGCTCCTATCCCTCTCATTATAGCCTTCTCTATATTTTCCTTAGGCATATTTGCTTCTCTCGCCCTTTCAATGGCAGCTCTTAAGCGAGGATTGGTCTCAGGATTCCCCCCACCATGTTTTGCTGCTATTATAATTTCCTTACTCAATTGAGAGAAAAGCTTACCCTTTTTAGCATCTGCTGCTGCCTTTCTATGTTTAATATTTGCCCACTTAGAGTGTCCTGACATTATTCCGCCTCCTTCTTAAGTCAAAGATTTGCTATGTTTCATAAGCATTCTACAACATTTTATTAAGTTTGACAAGAATAGCACTTTTAATTAAACTATCTTACTATGGATATAAAATTGATTCTGACAGATATAGAAGGTTGTATCACAAAAGACAAAGGATATCCCTTAGACCTTTGTTCTCTTCAATGGATAAGAGACAACATTAAAAAATTACCCCCCATATCCCTGAATACAGGCAGGTCAAAACCATATATTGAGGCGATACTACAAGCCATAGGAGAGTTTCAAGATTCGATAGGGGAAAATGGATGTACTATATATTTGGTTGACAAAGATGATATTATCTTCCACCCTATGCTAAACGAAGAGATCCTTAAGCAAAAGGATGAACTTAAAAAATTTTTGAAAGAGAAAATTAAAAATTTAGGTCACATAGAGCCAGGGAAAGAAGTATGTGTATCTATATTTCCAGAAAAGGGAGTTTCAGTAAAAGATCTTGCCGAGTACACTCAGGAACTTATTAAAGATAGATTTCCAGAGTTTCATTTAGTATATTCATCAGTAGCTGTTGATATCACACCCAAGGGCATAGATAAAGGTGCAGGTATGGATGTACTATTGGAAATAAAGAATTTATCCTATGATGAGGTACTTGGAATTGGAGACAGCCTTGGAGACTATTCCTTCTTGAGTAAATTGAAATACAAGGCTACTCCTGCCAATGGCCATCCTAAAATAAAAGAGATAGCAACCTATATAGCTAAAGAGGAAGACATAAAGGGATTAATTGAGATATTTAAACACTTTTTCTTCTAATAATCTCCTCTACGGAATAGGGAATCATTTCAACTATATCTAAAGCCTTCAGACCAATATTACCTTTCTGCTCTTTCCACAACACTGAAGTATATCCATGAACAAAATTACCTAGGATACAAGCCTCCTTCAAAGTATACCCCTGAGCAACTAAGCCCGCAATTATTCCTGTAAGAACATCTCCTGAGCCAGCCGTTGCAAGCAAAGAATTGGCAAAAGGATTGACATATACATTACCCTCTTGATCAAAAAATAAAGAATAGGGACCTTTAAGTATCAAGTTTAATTGATGTTCTTTTACAAATAACCTACCTAATTCAACTCTCTTTCTCATAATTACATCTACACTTTCTCCCGTAACCCTTGACATCTCTCCATAATGAGGGGTAAGCACTATACTCTTCTTCGAAATCTCCTTAAGAATGTCCTTTATAAAGGAAAGAGCATCTGCATCCACCACTACACTTTTATCTACTTTTCTCAAAAATTCTTGAACAAGTTTTTTAGTATCCTCACTTATGCCTATGCCAGGTCCAATAGCTATAGAATCAATACCGTAATCCTCTACTATATTTAAGAGATAATCTAAATTATCATAAGAAATATAACCCTCTGTATCTTTTAACGAAATATAGATGATTTCAGGATAATTTCCCCTATATAACATATTAATTTTCTCTGGAACCGCAAGATAAACCATTCCTGCACCCATTCTTAATGCCGATAGAGCAGATAGAATAGGTGCTCCAGTATACTTAAAAGATCCTCCAATAATCAGCACTTTGTCCCTTTTTTCCTTTATGAACCCTTTTGGAGGGAATACGAATAATATCTTTTACAAAATTCCAATCAACAAGATTTAAAGAAGATTCCACAATATTCTCAATAACCTCTTTGGGAATTCCCAAATTACCTACAATAACTTCTCCCACATAATCTACAGCTTCGACCTCAAAAAGACCAATCTTAGGGAGAAACATAGTCAAAACATAGTTTGCTTTTATAGCTTCCCCCATTACCTCCCCAGTATCAGAATTTATTCCTGAGGGTACATCGATAGAAATTACCATCTTGTTTAAGCCATTAATATATTTGAAGACCCTCTTTAAATCCTCCTCAATTTCTCTTTTTAAGCCTATTCCAAAAATTCCATCAATTATTAGATCATACTCTTTAAGCTCTAGATAGTTTTGTAAAAGATCCCTTATCTCAACCAAATTTTGCAAAAGATTTAGTTGAATTTTCAAAAGATCTGATACTTTTCTATTCCACAAATAAGAAAATATAGTAACTTTCTTAACTCCATTTGTGTACAAATACCTTGCTAAAGCAACCCCATCGCCCCCATTATTTCCTGGACCACAAAGAATGGCAATTCTTTTATTATTTAAATCATCAAAATTCTCTTTGATAAAGCTAAATAAAAAAGATGCAGCATTCTCCATTAACAATAAGGGTGGTACACCATAATCCTTTTCTAAGCTATATTCAAGCTTTCTAATATCCTCCGAACTTACTAACTTCACTCTTTTGCCTCCAGAGTAATAATTATTTTATTGGGAAGACAAATAATGCTTTCTCCCTTTTTGTTTATAAATCCCTGTTTAACACAAAGTTTATCAGGACAAGGAGAAGAAATCATATGTACCCCTTTACCTTTTACATATTCAAAAATGCTTATCCCCAAAGGACCCTTAACCTCAAATCTATCTCCATCTTTTATTTCACTCAAAGATTTTGATAAAACTTCTTTATTATTAACATAAACTTTTAGAATAGTACCTTCACCTTTAGTATAATTAAAATAAAACAGCAACAATGCTAGCAAAAGAAAAATCAATATCACTACTATATCATACTTCCTTAGCATGTTTTAAGTATATCACAATTTTGATATAATATGATGCACTATGGAATGGATAGTAACGTTCATTTTAATAATAATTTTATTAATAAGGTTTACTTATGCTAATAATGGCAAAACCATAAAACTACCAAGCCCAGTTTTAAAAAGCAGTATTTCAGTTGAAGAAGCTCTACTTTTAAGAAGATCTAAAAGATTTTATAAAGATAACCCTCTCACCCTCCAAGAATTGTCCCAAATACTTTGGGCTTCCCAAGGAATATCAGACCCTGATTATAAGTTTAGGACATGCCCTTCTGCTGGAGCCTTATACCCTTTAGAAATTTATGTCTCAGTTCTAAGGGTAGATGGAATTGAGAGTGGTATTTACAAATATAATCCAGAAAAACATGAGATAGTACAAATTTATAAAAGTCCCAAAAGAGAAGAACTCTACGAAGCATCTTTAAAACAAGAATGGATAAAAAGAGCCTCAGTAGTGATTATAATATGTGCCTCCTTTTATAAAACAAAGGCTAGGTATGGAGAAAGAGGAATAAGGTACATCTACATAGAAACAGGCCACTGTGCTCAGAATATTTATTTACAATGTGTCTCCTTAAACTTAGGAACCGTAGCTGTAGGTGCTTTTGATGATGATGAAATAAAAAGAATTCTTAATTTACCCAAATTTGAATTTCCTACTTATCTAATGCCTATTGGTAAGATTTAGTCATCTTTGTTGACAAATTTTTAATCGTAATGTTAGACTCTTTTTGAAAATATATAATCAGAGGTGAATAAAAAATGTCCGAAAAGTTCATGATTAAAGAAATAAGAGAAGGGCTCCATATAATCAAGAATTACAAAAATCGCTGGGAAGAATTTGTGGAAGTTTCAAATAAAATAAAATCTTTTGAATTTCATAATATTATTTTTGTGGCAAGAGGATCGTCAGATAACGCTGCTACCTGGGGAAAATATTATATGGAATCTCATTTGAAAATCCCTGTATCCTTATGTGCTCCATCTTTATTTACTATCTACAAACTCCCTCCTAATCTTAAATCTTCCCTCGTTATTGCCATCTCCCAGTCTGGAGAAAGTGATGACATCTGTGAAGTCGTGAGAAAAGCCAATGAACAAGGAGCTTTGACCATTGGTATAACCAACAATCCTCAAGGAAAGCTAGCTCAAATAGCCCAAATAAATATTTTTCTAAATTCAGGAGTAGAAAGAAGTGTTGCAGCTACTAAGACCTATTTATCCCAATTGGCCGCTATCTATTTTTTAACAAATTCAATTATAGGTAGAAATGCATTAGAAGAATTTGATAAAATATTAAACGCCATGGAAGATATACAAAAGAGAGAAGAGGAAATAAAAGAAAAAGTAAAACCATATAAATATATGGAACACTGTGCAATTCTTGGAAGAGGTTTTAATTTATCTACAGCTTTAGAAACTGCTCTAAAGCTCAAGGAAACCTCTTATATTATTGCCCAAGCCTACTCCTCAGCAGATTTTATGCATGGTCCCCTTGCTCTTGCCTCAGAAGGATTTCCTGTGTTTTTCTTCGTTCCTAAAGGAGAAAGCATGGAACATTCCTTAGAAGTTTTAGGAACCTTAAAGGAAAAGAGAAGCGATATATTTATATTTACTAATGAAGCTGAGCTTATAAAAGAATATGAGGGAATCTATATAGACTGTGATGTACCAGAATATGTTACCCCTATACCTTTTATCTACCCAGCTCAAATTTTTGCTTACTATCTTGCTGAGATTAAAGGAAGAGACCCTGACAATCCTAGAAATATAAGAAAGATTACTATTACAAGATGAACAGCATACTTCAAATATTAAAAGATTTATCACAAAATACCAATATTCATAATCCCCATAATTGGTAGCTATCATCACGCAAGGAATAAAAGGGTTAATAAGAAGTCTTCAGGAGAAAAAATTTCTCTGGAGAGCCTTTTTTGAGTGGGGCGGAATGCCAAGTTCTCATTCAGCCCTTGTAGTATCACTATCTCTCATAATTGGCATAAAAGAAGGCTTCAATTCTACTTTATATATTCTTTCTATGTTCTTTGCAGGTATAGTAATAGCAGATGCCATTGGTGTAAGACTTGCCACCGAAGAACAAGCAAAAGTTATAAACAAAATTATACAAAAAGAATTAAAAGATCCTGAGTTAAAAGAGATCTACTTAAAAGAGTCTATAGGGCATACGCCTATAGAGGCTATAACTGGAGGAATCATCGGCCTCATTTTAGCCCGTGTTATATACTACACATTTTTTGTAAAATGAAAATAGCATTCTTCAGTGATACCTATATTCCTCAAAAGAATGGCGTGGCCACCTCTTTAAATTTTCTAAAGAAGACTTTAGAAGAGGAGAATCACTCTATCTATCTTTTTATACCCAATATTCCCAACCTTCCTAAAGAAAAAAATATATATACCCTTCCATCTATAACATTTCCATTTCAAAAGGAGCATCGAATTGCTCTACCCTACTCTCTAAAATATGACTTTATGATAAAAAAAATAAATCCTCATGTAATACACATCCACTCTCCTTTTTCTCTCGGAATCTTTGGACTATACGAAGGGAAAAGGATAAAAAGACCAATAATTCATACTTATCATACACTTCTTCCAGATTATGCTTATTACGTATGGGATCACTTTCCAAATTTTATAAAGCAAAACATAATAGATGAAGAAAAAGCTAGAAAAATAGCTATCTGGATAAGCAGAGAATACTGTAATCATTCCGATTTAGTTATTGCTCCCTCAACTAAAATAAAGAGACTTCTTAAAGAATTTGGGGTAAAAAAACCCATAGAAGTACTTCCTAATGGCATAGATTTGGATAAATTTAGGAAAATTCCTAAAAATGAAGCAAGAAAAGATTTAAACCTACCTCTTAATGCAGTGCTACTTCTTTTTGTAGGAAGGCTTGGAAAAGAGAAAAATATTGAATTTCTCATCGAAGTATTAGAAATTATTAAGAACAATACAGACAAATTGATCTATCTGGTTATCGTGGGAGATAATCCCGATAAAAGAGTAATGGAAGAGACTAAAAAATAAAGCTAAGGCTCTAAACGTCTACGATAGGACTATTTTTACTGGATATTTGGATTATGATAAAGTTATTAAAGCCTATTACGCTTCTGATATATTTGTATTTTCTTCAATTACAGAAACTCAGGGTTTAGTAATTCTTGAAGCAATGGCAGCAGGACTTCCTGTGGTAGCTATAGAAGATGCTGCAATTTCAGATTTTGTTAAAAATGGAACAAATGGTTTTTTAATACCTAATAATCAAGAGGCTAAGAAAATATTTTCAGAAAAAGTAATAAACCTCATTGAGAATAGAGATTTGTATGAAAAAATATCTATAAATGCCCTTGAGAACTCAAAGCTTTTCCACATAAAAATCCTCAATAAAAAACTTCTCTCCTTGTATGAAGATCTGATAAAAGAATATAATATATAATAATGCCTGATTTTATATCTCTCTTTATATCCGAAATAAAGAAAAAAAGACCCATTCTTGAGGAACTTCTTCTTAAAAGAAGTCTTAGTGACAAATCTTTTGTTTCAGAGTTTATTGGGAAGATTTGGAATAAACTTTCAGACTCCTATCAGTTTACTAATAAACCAACATTTGCTGTAGATGCTTCCCAAAGAACTCTATCCTTCTCTTTAGGACCTTATTTAATAATAACTCAAGCCCTTGCCATAGGCTCCAATGGATACGAAAAAGCTCTTGTATCCCTGGAGCCTGTATGGGGTTCTATACCAGAAACTCAACTTGGGCTCTTAAGGGACCTTTTAATGCAAGATTTGGAAATTAGGCTTGCCCTTCAAATTATTAAAGAAAATAAAGCCTCCTTGAGATTATTTATCGATGGCTCTTTATTATCAAGAATCTCATATCTTTTGAGGTATTTACACAGTTTTGAAGATGAAAATTACAAAAATCTTGCCCGAGAAGTACTAATGAAAACTTTAGATCTTATAAACTCTTCCAAGAACAATGTAGATATCATCTCTATTTCTAAGTCTTCCCGAAATACTTTTCTTTTCCAAATCCTATCTCTTGACAATCCTGATATAGATAAAACAACACCTTACAAACCCACTGATAGCGAGATCTTAAGCATATTTACTTCAGAGCCTGGATATACAACTCCACTATTGATAGGAGCAGAAATGGGGCTTGGTCACAAACAATTAGAGATTATAGAAAAGGATCCAGACCTTCAAAATATTCTTAATAATTCACCAGCTTTCTATACCTTCTATATAAGACTTATGCCAAGAGATCAGTTCCTAAGGATAGACTTCCCAGCCAATATGGTAGGAGAAAAGTCAAGTATACTCTCCGTAAATTACTTTTGGGGAAAAGATATAAATATAGATCAAATCTTAGGAGTATTAAGAGAAAACTGTGTAAATACGAAGATATATCAAACTCCTTTGTATTTTGCGGACCAAATTGTTAGAATAAAAAGAGAACCTGACTTAGAAAGGTATATAATGATTTTGAAAACTGAATTCCCAGGAATTATTGAACTTGACAGAAGTCAAGGGAGGTTCTACTAATAAATGGAATTAAAATGTGTAGGATACTTAGTAGGAGAAAGCTATTGTGATAATTTCCAATTTATTACCAACGAAGAATTAGCTCCTAAAAGGCTCGAATATGTGGTAATAAAAGGAATCGCCTCTTCAAATGAGGAAGTAGAAGTATTAGCTCAGGTAGAAAGTCTAAAAGCTTTTTCAGATGTACTCTCAGAAGATCAAGAATACGATGCTACAACAAAACTTTTGGAATTAAACTACAAGATTCCTCTAAAACTTATAGCTTCTGCAAGAGTACTAGGATATTTAGACAAAGATGGAAATATTCTTCTTCCTAGATCTGTATCTCTTCCAGGTTCTCCTGTATACCTTGCCCCCGATGACCTTCTTCAAAGATTCTTTACCCACAATAAAAGCACTGCTATTGAAATAGGTACTCTCCTTTACAGACCTAACGTAAAAGTTACCCTTGACCCTAACGGCCTTAGAAGGCACCTTGCCATAATAGCTCAAACAGGGGCAGGAAAATCTTATCTCACAGGACTTCTTTTAGAAAAACTTGTAAAGTTAGGAGCAACTATACTGGTCTTTGATCCTAATAGTGATTATGTACTTTTAAGAAGAAAAAGAAACAATTTAAAAGAATTCTCGTCTATTGCCCATAATGTCACTATTTATAGAATTCCTAAAGTACAAGGAAGATTTTCCGATGACATGATAGGTGGTGTAGAATCTTACTCCATAAGGTTTAGCGAATTAGAAAATGAACAAATAGCAGAAATTCTTGGAATATCTGAGTATAGCAATATAAGAGATGCCGTTGAAAAAGCAATTGAAGAATTAAGAGAGTCAAGAATAGATTTCACCCCCAATGAGTTATATGAGAAACTTAAAGATATGGCAGGAATAGAAGAAAAAGATGAAGAAGATTTTAGTCTGGACTTTGACGATTACGAAAGAAAAATTATAGAAAAAATAGGAAAAAAAGAATAAGAAAAAATATCCTGAAGAAACTATGATTGGAGCAAGGAAGGCACTAAAATATGTAAAATGGATAAAGGATTATCCTATATGGGGATTTAAAGATATCTCTCCTGAAAAAATATTAAAACCTGCTCACATATCAGTCATTGATCTTGCAGGAATAGAAAAAAATACTTCAAGATCTTGTAGTTAGTAAACTCTTAAATGATATATGGACAAAAGCAAAATCTGAAGGCCTTCCTTATCCTTTGTTTATAGTGCTCGAAGAGGCCCACAACTTAGTGACCAAAAGAAAAGGGAGAAAAATTAAAAAGTGCAAGAATAATAAATTCCATCGCTGCAGAGGGTAGAAAATTTAAAGTATTTCTTATAGTAGTTACTCAAAGACCTTATAAAATAAGCAGCAATACTCTTTCTCAATGCGGAAGTCAAATCATTATGAGACTTACAAATCCCACTGATCAGACTGCAGTGAAAGAAGCTTCCGAAGCTCTCTCTGAGAATCTATTCCAGGATCTTCCAGGATTAAATATTGGAGAAGCAATAATTCTAGGAAGATTAACCAAAATACCTGTAATGGTAAAGATTGGAGAAAGAGAAACTGCAGAGGGTGGATTTGATATTGACTTAGAAGAAGAATTCCAAAAAGCCTTAGACAACATAGAAAGCACCATGATAGAAAAGAATGATATAGAGATTCTACCTGACTTTGGGAGTGAAATCTAATGATCAAAATCGTGATTACTGCAGACAATCACTTGGGAAAATATTACAAGAAACTGCTTCCAGAAAGATTGCAAGAACGAAGAAAAAGGTTAAGAAATGTCTTTGAAGAAGTAGTAAATTATGCTATAGAAGAAAAAGACAGATATCTTTATTCATGCTGGAGACTTATTTGATTCCTCAACTCCTAGGAACCAAGATCTAACTTTTATCGCTCGTGAATTTTCAAAGATGGTAAAAAATAACATAAAAATATACGCTATTGGAGGAAATCATGATGCTCCAAATATGCTTGAGTCTGACTCTTACCCTATAAGGATTTTTGAAGAAGCAGGATTAATAAAGACCTTTTCCTCGCAGTCTACAATAAGCTATGAAATCTTCGAAAAAGATAACATAAGTATACTTATTTCTGGCCTCTCTCACGACCCAAGAAAAAAGGGAAAAATAGACCCATTAGAAAAAAATGTAATAGTTCCTCCAGATTTCCCTAAGGAAAACAATTTATTTAAGATCCTAATTCTTCACTACTCCTTTGAAAAATTTGCCCATCCCAAAGCCCAAGAGCCCCAAGTCTCTACTAACACTCTATACGATCTGCCTTTTGATCTTTATATATTAGGTCACTTACATGAACAAAACACCTATCGCTTTGCCAACAAACATGTAATTATTCCTGGGAGTACAGAAAGATTTGATTTTGGAGAAGAAAATCTTAAACCAGGTTTTTATCTCCTAACTATTGAAAAGGGAAGGATAAATTATGAACATATAGGGCTAAACGTTCAGCCAATGAAAAATTTAGAAATTAAATTAACAGAAATACCACAAAAAGAACCTACAAATTCCATTATAGAGAGAATAATAAACAACTCCCACAAAGACCTCCTTTTAAAATGCAAACTTGTGGGAGAGATTCCACTCTCCATGTATCAGTCTATTAATTTTAGTAAAATTCTCGAGGCAGGAATAAACTCTAACTTTTTGTTTGATCTTGATACCCAAAACTTAAGAATAAAGGGTGAAGAGATAAATACCCTCCCTGCTCCAGAGCTTAGTATTGACAAAAATCTTGAAATAATTACAAAAAAATATATAGAAGAAGTCCCTGAAGACAGAGAGATAATATTAGAGGCCTTGAAATGGATAAAAGAAGAATTAAAAAGTAGAGAAATAATACTATGATTAAACTTGTAAGTCTTACCCTTAGGAACTTTAAACAATATCGAACTGCTCATATAAACTTTCCTGAAAAAGGAAAGATCCTTATCAAGGGAAAAAATAGAGGCAGGAAAAAGCACCATATTTGAAGCTATCGGCTTTGCCCTATTTGGGAAACCAGTATATGTGGGTACCATCTCAAACCTGATAAAATTCAATACAGAAAAAGCAGAAATTGAACTTATAGTAAAAACCGAAGATAAGATCTTAAATATAAGCAGAACACTTAAGAAAAGCCCTCAAGGTAGTACCTCTCAGGAAGCTATGCTTCGCATAAAGCAAAATAATAATCCAACTCCTATTATCGTAACAAACCCCAGCAGTGTAAATCCAAGAATTATAAAAGAAATAGGCATAGACCAAGACATATTCATAAATACCTGCTTCATAGGGCAGAAAAGGTTAGAAACATTAGAGAATTTAGGAGCTAAAGAAAGACAACAACTTATATCCAAACTATTTAATTTAGATTACTTTGTAAATCTAATAGAAAAGGCAAAAGATACAAGAAAGGAATTTATAAGTCAAAAAGAGAACTATGAACTTATTAGAAAAGCGGCAGAAGCCAAGAAAGAACTCCCCTGAAATTAAGGAAAGAATTAATGAAATAGAAAACAGAATAAAGGAAATCGAAAAGATAGAATTATCTCAAAATATTGTAAAAAAAGATGAACTCTTAAATAACTTAGAAGAAGAGATTACAAGACTGAAAGAAGAATTCGATAAAGTAAAAAAAGATGTGGAACTATTGGAAAAGTGCAAAGAAGAGGAGAAAATTATAAGCGAAATAAAAAGTATTGAGGAAAAAATCAAAGTACTGGAAAGACAGAAGAATGAAAACTTNCAAAGAATTAAAGATTTAGAGGAAAGGATAAAAGAAGAAGGAGAGATAAGAGAAAAAATAAGGTTTTTGGAGGAAGTAAGAAAGATAAAATCTCAAATTGATGAAACCACAAAAACAATAAATGAGGAAAAATTAAAAATCTCAAAGCTAGAGGAGATAATCCCCAATCTGTCAGAAAAGGTAGAAAAATATAAAGAAACAATTAAGGAAATAGAAAAAGAAAAAACCTTGTTAGATGAAATTAACAAAGTGGAAAATGAAATCCAGAAACTTGAAGGAAGGAAAAGAAATCTTGAAAAAAGAAAAGAAAGGTTAGAAAAAATATTAAATAAATTTACAAATACTAAAGAAATTCTTGATCCTTATAAAAAAGCATTAGAGTACAAAGAAAAAGAGACTCAAGTTTTCTCTTTACAAAAAGATTTCTCAAAGGCTAAAAATAGACTAATTCTTACTTCTACCTTAACTATCCTTTCCTTTGTTTTATCCTTTGCTTTAAACTACTTTTTCCTAATACCCTCCTTGGTATTCCTAATCTTTAGTTTTCTTACCTATAGAAATTATTCTAAAACCAATAAAGATCTCACTAAACAATTAAGCATTTTAGAATTTATAAAAAAAGACATTCCCGACCATCTCAGAGATAAAAACCAAAAAGAGTTAGAACGAGAGCTCAAAAATCTTGAAAAAGAACTTGAAGCTAAGAAAATTAAAGCAGAAAAAATAATAGAATCGTTAAAGACGAAAGCCTCAAGTATAGACACTTTGCCCTTAATAGAGGAAAGAACAAAGCTAAAAAGAGAAATTGACAACATAAACTCACTAAAAACTGAGGCTGAAAGATTAATCTCTGAGCTTGCCTCAAAGCTTAGTTGTAATAAAGATATTAAATCTATAGAAGAAAAATTACTAAAGGCACAAGAAATCTTAGAAAAGAAAAAGCAAGAAATTAAAGAAAAAGAAACAGAAATGGAAAATCTAAAAAAATCCGATCCCCTCCCCGACAAGGAACTTTCACTTTTAATTTCTGAACAAGGCTCTTTGGAAAATAGGCTTAAAAACATAGATGATTATAAAAAAGAGTTAGCTGATAAAGAGAAAAGAAAAATAGAACTTGAAGAAGATATCAAAAGAGCGCAAGATGAAATTGAAAAGCTATCGAAAAAATTACCTTCATTTAAGCGAAGATTATATAAATAAATTGAAGGATACTATAAAAGATTTTAGAAGAAAGAAAGGTAAAAGAAAAATAATGACAATATATCATCCCAGCTGAACAATAAGAGGGGACAAAGAGAGGCTGTAGAAAAAGAATATACCAAACTTATCGAAGAATTCAAAAATCGTTTTGAGGAAGAAAATTGGAAAGACTATGCTTCAATAAGCATAGACTCTAAGGAAAAAGAAATGCTTTTGAGTCAAAAAGAAGAACTTATCAAAACCCTCGGAGAAAAAGAGGCTATACTTGAAGAGTATGAGAGCAAAACAGGACAAAAAAGGGATGATTTGATACCCGAAAAAGTAGAAGAAGACTATAAAGAGATAGAAAGAAAAATACAAAAAATGGATTATGCTATCAAGATTGCTGAAAGTACAAGAGAAAGCATATTAAAATCTATACTTCCAAGAACCATGGCTTTTATGCAAAGAATATTACCTATCTTAACATCAGATAGATACCATTACGCCGAGATTGATGAGGATTATAAACTAAGAGTATACACCAGCGATACTAAAGATCCCTTAGGAAAAGAAAGATTCAGTGGTGGAACTCAGGACCAGATCTCTTTAGCTTTAAGACTTGCTTTTGCTATGGCAACCCTTCCCCAAGATAAAGGAGTACAACCTAAATTCATATTCTTAGATGAACCTTTAGGATCCTTTGATGAAGACAGAGCAAAAGGACTATTGTATCTCATAACCCAAGGAGAAGTATCAGAATTTTTTGATCAAATATTTGTAGTAACTCATGTACCGATAGACGAAGACCTATTTGATGAAGTCTATTACATAGATAATGGACAAATAACAAAAATAGATAAAGATAATCCTAATCTAAATTTAGAGTTTTAAGATATTCTTTAAATTGTTCTCCAAGTCCTTCTCTTTTAAGAGCAAGCTCTACTGAGGCTATTAAAAATCCAAGTTTACTACCCGTATCGTACCTTTTACCTTTAAATTCATAAGCATATATAGCTTCTTTCTCCAAAAGCATTTTCAACCCATCCGTAAGCTGTATTTCTCCCCCTCTTCCAGGCTTAACTTTCTCAAGCATAGGAAATATCTCAGGAGTTAGTATATACCTTCCTACAATAGCAAGATCAGAAGGTGCCTCATCTACCGACGGTTTCTCTACAAGATCAGTTACCTGATATATACCCTCATCAATCTTCCTACCTGCTATAACCCCATAATTTTTAACCTCGTCTTTTGGAACTCTCTCTACAGCTATGACTGAGCATTTGTATCTTTCATATATCTCTATCATCTGTTTCATACAAGGCACATCACTTACAATAAGATCATCGCTCAAAATTACAGCAAAAGGTTCATTCTTAACAAGTTCTTTGGTAACCAAAACAGCATGACCAAGCCCAAGAGGTTCTTTCTGCCTAATATAATAGACAGTAGCAAGCTCTGAGATCTCCCTTACCTGTCTCAGTAAGTCCAATTCTCCTTTTTTCTGTAAGAAATATTCCAGTTCAAAAGATATATCAAAATGATCTTCGATCGCCCTCTTATTCCTGCCTGTGACAATAATTATCTCGTCAATTCCAGAATTTACAGCCTCCTCTACTGCATATTGAATTATAGGCTTATCCACTACAGGAAGCATCTCCTTAGGTTGCGCCTTTGTAGCTGGAAGAAATCTAGTACCAAGACCTGCAGCAGGAAAGACAGCTTTATTTATAGACATAGCAATACCCCCTATTCCTCTGGAATCTTTATAATTACAATAGTCAAAGAGCCTTCTTCCACTAAAAGTTGGTGAGAGGTATTAGCAGGAATAAAAAGTACATCACCACTTTTCATATCAATAGTCTCATAGTTTAAAATATTACACCCTCTAATCTCGTATGGTTCAACTTCTCTTCCACCCTCATAATCATCGCTTAACAAAACCTTTGCCTTTCCAGAATACACTATATACATGTCATTCACTTTCTTATGTACTTCTGTCTCACTTTTAAAAGGAGCATTAAATCTTAGAAATCTAATCACAAAGTTTCCTCTTTTAAAATCCTCCAACTTCTCATCATTTAAAGAGAATCTACGGTACATAACAACCTCCTAAAAAAATAAGAAGTCTTAATTATTTTATCTTTTAAAGGTTATTTAAGCAACTTTAATTAATACTACTTTAAACATTTCATACCTTCTTTTTTGAATAATTATGTGCTAAAATTTATAATGTAATTAAAAAGTAACAGAGAATGCAAAGGTGCTTTGGAGTGAGCTCCGAAGCACCTTTTTAGTTTTACAAATAAAATTTATGTCAGAACGGGAGGCGTAAAATTATGAAAAATACCGATATAAAAATTGTAGACACCACATTAAGAGACGGAGAACAAACAGCAGGTGTGGTATTTTCAAAAGCTGAAAAACTACAAATAGCCAGAATGCTTGATGAGATAGGAGTACATCAAATTGAAGCAGGTATTCCTGTGATGGGAGGAGATGAAGAAGAAGCAATAAAAGCCATAGTTAAAGCAGGATTAAAAGCAAGCATAATGGGATGGAATAGAGCTGTGATAAGTGACATTGAAGCATCTCTAAGATGTGGGGTAGATGCTGTAGCTATCTCCATTTCTACCTCTGACATCCACATTAAGTATAAACTCAAAAAGACCAGAGAATGGGTTTTAGAAAACATGGTAAAAGCCACAGAATTCGCAAAAAAGCACGGAGTATATGTATCAGTGAATGCTGAAGATGCATCAAGAACTGATATGGAATTTCTATTACAATTTGCAAAGGCTGCAAAAGAGGCAGGAGCAGACCGACTCAGATATTGCGATACTGTAGGAATTATGGAACCTTTCACTATGTATGAGGTTATAAAGACTATAATTGAGAAAGTAGGCATACCTGTAGAAATGCATACTCACAATGACTTTGGAATGGCCACTGCCAATGCTTTGGCAGGAGTTAGAGCAGGAGCTACCTATGTAGGGGTAACAGTAAATGGCCTTGGAGAAAGGGCAGGTAATGCTGCATTAGAAGAAGTGGTGATGGCCTTAAAGTACATCTACAATATAGACTTAGGTATCAAAACCTATAAATTAAGAGAACTTAGCGAATATGTAGCAAAAGCTTCTCAAAGGGAACTACCAGTAAATAAGGCAATTGTTGGTAAGAATATCTTTGCCCATGAGTCTGGAATACACGCTGATGGCGTGATTAAGTATCCAAAAACTTATGAAGTCTTCTCTCCTGAAGAAGTAGGAGGAGAGAGACAAATTGTAATTGGAAAACATTCTGGAACCCATGCTCTTATAAGGAAATTCCAGGAGTATGGTATAAATCTTCCTGAAGAAGATGCTCAAGAATTGCTTAAGAAAGTAAGAGCCCTTGCGGTAGAACTTAAGAGACCACTGTTTGACAAAGAATTAATGTATCTTTATCAAGATTACTTAAAGGAAAAAGCTAAGAAAGAAGGAGAGTGAAAAAATTGGGGAAGACAATAGCTGAAAAAATCTTTTCAGCTCACACAGGAAAGGATGTTAAAGCTGGTGATTTAGTAATTGCAAAACTTGATGCCCTAATGGGGCAGGACGGAACATCTCCTCTTGCAATTAAGGTCTTTGAAGAATTGGGAGGAGAAAAGGTCGTTAACGCAGAAAGGGTACTCTTAGTAATGGACCACTCTGTCCCACCCCCAAATGAGGGGGTTGCAAATCTTCATAAACTGATGAGAGACTTTGCAGAAAAATACGGCACTCAAATTACAGAATTTGGAGAAGGAGTATGCCACCAAGTATTTATGGAAAGAGGACTTGCTACACCTGGGGGCCTCGTTATTGGCGCAGATTCTCATACTTGTACATATGGAGTTTTAAACTGCTTTTCCACAGGAGTTGGCTCCAGTGAGCTTGCTGCAGCAATGTACACTGGTAAATTATGGTTTAAAGTACCCAATACTGTAAAGATCATTTTAAATGGAAAACTTCCTAAAGGTGTCGTTTCTAAAGACGTGGTATTATTTCTTGCAGGGTATTTTAAGGCTGACGGCCTAACCTATAAAGCTATAGAGTTTGATGGAGAAGTAATCAGAGACCTTTCTATAGATGGTAGGGCAACTATAACCAATATGGTAGTTGAAATGGGAGCAAAAGCAGGTATTATGCCCTTCGATGAAAAAACAAAAGAATTCTTTAAAAGTATTGGCTTTCCACAAGAAAAAGGGGTTGAAGCGGATCCCGATGCGGAATATGAGGCNNTTTATGAGTTTAATTTATCTAACTTAGAGCCCCAAGTGGCTATGCCCCATACTGTGGACAATGTCTACCCTATCTCTCAAATAGATAATGTCAAAATACACGAAGCCTTTATTGGTACATGCACTAATGGCAGATTAGAAGACCTAAGACTAGCCGCATCAATTCTAAAGGGTAAAAAAGTATCCAAAAATGTAAAAATGATTATAACACCTGCCTCTAAAAGGATTTTTATACAAGCTATGAAAGAGGGCCTTATAGATATATTCTTAGAAGCAGGCGCTATAGTAACAAATCCAGGGTGTGGACCATGTGTAGGGACTCATCAGGGCATACCTGCAGATGGGGAGAATGTTATCTCTACTGCTAATAGAAATTTCAAGGGAAGAATGGGAAACAACAAAGCTTTTATACATTTAGCTTCGCCCCTTACCGTAGCTGCCTCAGCAATCTTAGGAAAAATTACTGATCCAAGAGAACTAATGGATTAGGAGGAAGTCTATTATGCTAATTAGGGGAAGAGCTCACAAATTTGGAGATGATATAAACACCGATTACATAATATCAGGAAAATACAAATTTAAAAGTTTAGACTTTAACGAAATGTCCAAGCACCTTTTTTGAAGATCTTGATCCAGAATTCTATAAGAAAATAACTCCTGGAGATATCATTGTGGCTGGCAAAAACTTTGGATGTGGTTCTTCCAGAGAACAGGCACCTTTAGTAATCAAACATGCAGGAATAAGCCTGGTGATAGCTAAAAGTTTTGCAAGAATATTCTACAGAAACTCTATAAATGTAGGTTTACCTTTATTAGAGGCAGATACAGATCAAATAGATCAGGGGGATGAGTTGGAAGTGGATCTTTTTAATGGTAAAATTTTTAACAAGACAAAAAATATAGTGATAAATTCTAAGAGCACATTTCCAGATATAATGGTAAAAATATTACAAGCAGGAGGCCTTGTAGAGTACCTTAAGAAAGAGGGAGATTTCAAAATTTAGATGCAACATTTTAATTTTTACATTCCAGTAATGATAAAGTTTGGAATAGGACTCTGGGAGAAAATTCCCGAGGAGTCCTATTCCTTAGGAGCAAAGAAAGTTCTAATAGTAACTAGGTAAAAAACACCTAAAAAGCACTGGAATTTTAGATAAGCTTTTAAACATATACAATAATTATCCTATTGATGTATATGTTTTCGACGAGGTACCTCCTGAACCTCCTTATTATATAGTAGATCAAGGAGCAGAAATCGCTAAAACAAAAGGTATAGACCTTGTTATTGGTATTGGAGGTGGAAGTGCCCTTGATGTGGCAAAAGCAATTGCAGTCAAAGTAAATCTACCTGGCACCATATGGGATTATATAGGAGACAACAGTAATAAAATAACAATTAAGGGTTTACCTACTATTCTAGTGCCCACTACAGCAGGAACTGCAAGTGAAGTTACACGAGTTTCAGTGCTTATTAATCCTGAAACAAAAGAAAAATTAAGCATAAGACACGATTTTTTATATGCCACCCTTGCCATTATAGACCCATATCTTACCCTTTCCTTACCAAAAGAAAATACTGCTTACAGTGGTATTGATGCTTTTATACACTCTTTAGAGTCCTTTTTATCAGTTAATAGTAATATGGTTACAGAGCCCCTTGCTCTAACCGCACTAAGGACCATATATAAATATCTTCCCAGGGTATACAATAATCTAGAAAGAATTGATTTAAGAGAAAAAGTATTATATGCCAGCACCATTAGTGGGATAGCTTTTACCCAAACAGGACTTGGAGGTATACATGCTCTTGCTCATCCTATTGGGGTTTATGCCAATATTCCCCATGGACTTGCTTGTGCCTTAGTTACCATTCCTACCTTAGAATATAACTTAGAAATACTTTCCAGAGAAAAAATCTCTGCTTTAGGAAGAGCCATAGGGGTATATTCTTTAAGATCTGCAAAAGAAAAAATCTTGAAAAAAATAGATGAATTCTTCTCTATACTTAACATCAAACTTGGTCTTCACAATTACGGAATAAAATGGGAAGATCTTCCCAATATAGCCAAAGAAGTACCAAAAACAGGATCTTATAAAACAAATCCACGAACACTGAACTATGAAACTGTACTTGAAATACTAAAAAAAGCCTTTTAAGTTCTGTCTATTATGTCTATAATGTCTAAATTAGGCTTGAATTTTACAATACTTTTTTCTGGAATAAATCCTCTTACACTTGCATTAGGGTAAATAAGTACCCTCTTACCTATAATAGTCCCAGGATTAAGCACAGAGTTACATCCAGTCTCACTATCATCCCCAATAATAGCTCCTAATTTTCTAAGCCCTGTATCATACACTTCTCCATTCACCTTTATTTTAACTGTACCACTAAGTCCTATTTTTAAGTTTGATATCTTAGTACCTGCTCCCAGATTCACATTGTGTCCAAGGATGCTATCACCTACATAATTAAAATGAGGAGCTTTTGCTCCAGAAAGTAGAATGCTATTCTTAATCTCTGTAGTATGTCCTACTACACAGTTATCTCCAATAAATACATTACCTCTTATATAGGCACCCTGCCTTATCTCACAATTCTTACCAATATACGCAGGACCCTTTATATAAACAAAGGGCTCAATAACTGTTCCCTCATCTATAAACACGTTTCCCTCTATAAAAACCCCTCCCTTGATTATTCCTCTAATTTCAGGCTTTGCATACTTCCTTAAGAATTTTTCAAGAGTTTTCAAAGCATCCCAAACCAAGTTCATATCCCTAAAAAGCTCTCCTTCAATACCAGACAATTCAAAAAACCTTTCGGGTTCCAACACCTCACTGTGCCTCCCTTCACCAATTTAATAAATCTAATACTTTAATTATATCTGAAGGTCTAGAAGCAAGAAAATGAATCCCATCAAGCAGTTTACTCTCTTTTAGCTTAGAACAAAACTCAGCACAAAACTCAATACTTAAAGACTTTATATCCTTAGTATTCCTAAACATATCTAAAATCTCAGTAGGAATTTTTATACCAGGAACACTACTCATCATATACTCCAGCATCTCTATAGACTTAAAAATGGTAACCCCAGCTATAATTTTTATCTCATTTCCAACCCTTTCTCTCACTCTTTCCATTACCGAAAGATCAAAAAAAAGCTGTGTTTGAAAGAATTCTGCTCCTGCCTTTTTCTTTTTTAGTAATTTCAAAATCTCTATCTCCAAAGGAACAAGATTTGGATTAAATACTGCTCCCAAGAAAAAATCGGGATTTTTTGTTTAGTTTTTTACCTGAAAAATCTTCGCCATCTTCCAATCTTTTTGCAACCACCAATATATTAGTTGCATCCAGATCAAACACAGGCTTTGCAGATTTTGCTATCCCAGTAGTAGTGTAATCTCCTGTTAAAACAAGTACATTTCTAATACCAAGAGTATAAGCACTCAAAAGCTCTCCTGAGATGGCAACCCTATTTCTATCCCTTGCGGTTATTTGAAATATTGGCTCCATTCCTTCCCTAAGAAGTAGATAACTTCCCACAAGAGATGTAATTCTCACTCCCACATTTTGAAAATCGGTAACATTTACAGCATCAACCCTGTCTTTTAAAAGTAAAGTTTTTTCGATAAAAGAACTAACATCCACCCCTCTCGGTGGACTCACCTCTGCAGTTATAACAAATTTACCAGATTTTAACCTCTCCTCAAAGTTCATTCTTGAAGTAGTATTTTGCTAAAATCTTTAGGAGGAATTATTCTTAAAAACTCTTCCTCTGTTATTCTCTTATTTCTAAAGAGAATAACCCAAGGGCATAATCTATTAAATACCTCACATATACCCTCTTCTGCTCCACCACAAGGGCCATTTCTCATCTTTTTTGGACATAACTTCTCCATACACAAATTTCCAGTATAGTATATCCAGCACTCTCCACATGCAGAACACAGTCTTGCAAAACTTCCAAGACTTCTACCAGGTTCTATTTTCAAAGTGTTTGTTGCAGGAAAGACCTGTTTTTTTATATAGTTAGGAATAATCTGAGGAAGCCCCCCACAAGTGAAGGTTAAAATCGTATCTGCCTCATTTATTTCACTTAAATTATCAATAATTCTTAAAAAAGAACCTACATTACAATCATCCTTCTTTAAAGTATACATACCTACTAATTCATAACCTAAACCCTCAACAAATTTTAAAACTTGCTGATTCTTTTCCTCCACATCTATAAAACCACAATTATCACATGAAAAAACAAAAACTTTATTCCCCTTAACAAAATTTTTCACCTCTTCTGCAGGCTTAATTTCGAGCCTCATTCTTTTCCACCGCCTTGAGAAGATTCATAGCAAGAACTCGAGTAGTTATTATACCTATACCTCCTGGAACAGGAGTTATGTAACCAACCTTATCCTTTACTTCTTCAAAGTTTACATCACCTACAAGCTTCCCTTCTACCACATTAGTACCTATATCAATTACTACTTGACCTTCCTTTACCATATCTTTACCTATAAAATGAGGCCTTCCTACAGCCGCAACAAGGACTTCTGCTCTCCTCGTAAGTTCTTCTAAATTTTTAGTTTTAGAATGACATATGGTAACCGTTGCATTCCTATTGAGAAGTAGTATAGAAAGGGGCTTTCCCACCGATATACTTCTTCCAACCACCACTACATCTTTCCCCTCTACAGAAATTTTATAAAAATCCAAAAGTTCAATAACTGCCTGAGGTGTGCAGGGATGGAAACATTTCTCACCAACAAAAAGCTTTCCTAAATTTTCATAAGTTATACCTTCCACATCTTTATCAGGAGACAAAAACCGAAAAGACTTTTTGTCTTTCTAATTCTTCCGAAAGAGGTCTCAATATCAATATTCCATGTACTTTATTATTTTTTTCTAATTCCTTTAAAGCCTTCTGAAATTCTAGCAGAGAGACATTTTCAGCAAAATTCTTTCTCTCCACATTAATTCCTATCCTCGAGAAAAATCTTTCTATACTCTTTGCGTAAGCTTCCGCCTCTTCATTTTCGCCAACCTTTACTATACACAAATTAGGAATAATACCCTTTGTTTTATAAATCTCTATTTTCTCTTTAATTTCTTTTTCTAACTTCTCAGCCACAGGCTTTCCTTCAAGAATAACTCCCATCTGAATTACCTCCACTTAGGAAAGACCTATTATATTTCCATTATCATCTAAGTCCATTTGAAAAGCAGAGGGAACCTTAGGAAGACCTGGCATAGTCATTATATTACCTGTGTAAACTACCAAAAAACCTGCTCCACCTGAAACTTTTACTCCTTGAACATTTATAACAAAATCCTCAGGTTTACCTATAAGTTTAGGATTGTCAGATAAAGAGTATTGGGTTTTTGCCATACAAACAGGCAAGTTTATAAAGCCCCAACCCTCAATCTTTTTTAACTCTTCTTTTGCATTCTCAGAAAATACCACGTCTTTTGCCCCATAAACCTCTTTACAAATTTTTTCTATCTTATCTTTATAACTTTCACTTAGGTCATATAAATAAGAAAACTCATTTTTATCTTCTTCTATAGCCTTAATCACTTCTTGAGCAAGCTGAATTCCTCCTAACCCTCCTTTTTCATAAACCTCAGAGATAGCCACCCTTATATTTCTCTCTTTAAGTTCACTAATCACATACTCTATTTCCTTTTTCTCATCTTTAGGAAATTTGTTCAAAGCTACCACCACAGGAAGTTTAAATACATCCCTCACCACGCTTACATGATGTAAGAGATTAGACATCCCTTTCTTTATAGCTTCCATGTTCTCATTATCAAAATCTTTCCTCACTCCCCCATGAAATTTCAATGCTCTTATAGAGGCAACAATTACCACCGCACTTGGTCTTATATTTCCCAATCTACATTTAATATCAAAAAATTTCTCTGCGCCAAGATCCACACCAAAACCAGCCTCTGTTACAACATAATCAGAAAGTCTAAGAGCCATCTCAGTAGCAATAAGGGAATTTGTACCATGAGCAATATTAGCAAAGGGACCACCGTGTACAAAAGCAGGAGTACCCTCAAGGGTTTGAACCAAATTAGGAGATATAGCATCTTTTAATATAACACTCATGGCACCCTGTGCCCCTATATCTTTACATAAAATGGGCGTATTATTCTTATTGATTCCAACTATAATATTTCCCAATCTCTCCTTTAATTCAGAGACACTCCTAGATAAGGAAATGATAGCCATAACCTCAGATGCCGCAGTAATATCAAAGCCGTCCTCACGAGGTACACCGTTGGCCTTTCCTCCAAGTCCACTTACAACAAATCTTAACTGTCTATCATTCATATCCAGACATCGCTTCCAAAGAATTTGTCTGACATCTATATTCAATTCATTCCCATGGTAGATATGATTATCAACTAAAGCCGAAAGTAGATTGTGGGCAGAAGTAACAGCATGGATATCTCCTGTGAAATGAAGATTAATACTATCTTCAGGTACTACTTTTGCCTTACCTCCTCCTACTGCTCCTCCCTTTATACCAAAAACAGGCCCCATAGATGGTTCACGAATACAAACAAAAGACCTATAAGAAAGTCTTCTGATGGCATCTCCTAATCCAATAGTTGTGGTAGTCTTACCTTCTCCATAAGGAGTAGGATTCATAGCGCTCACAAGAATCAATTTACCTGAAGGGTTTTTCTGAATTTCCTTATAATAATCCCATTTAACTTTTCCAATATACCAACCATATGGAATAAAAAATTCTTCTGGAATCCCCAAATCCGATATGATTTCTAAAATTCGTCTCAACTTCTCCCTCCAAATTAGATCTCAATTGGTATTATTTCTCCCCATACTTTGTCTTTATCTACGTATAAATAACCTATAGTATTCTTATCTGTAAAAAACTTATCAGTAGGAGATCCTGGATTAAAAAAGAATATGTTGTCTTCCCATTCCATCATTGGTTTGTGAGTATGTCCAAAGACAATAACCTTCAAATCCTCTCCCTCAAAAACTTCTCTAACCCTATCTTTAATCCCCCAAGGAGCTCCACTTCCATGAGTAATACCAATTTTTACGCCTTCAATAGTTATTATCTTCTTTGCAGGAAGTATTCTTTTTACCTCAAAATTATCCATATTACCATGCACGCCAATAACTTCTGCAATCCTTTGAAGTTCTGGCAAAAAGAAGGTATCTTCCCAGTCTCCAGCATGAATAATAAGATCAACTCCTTGAAGTTTGTCTATTATTACCTGAGGAAGATAAGGAAAACGAGAAGGAAGATGAGTATCTGAAATTACTCCAATCTTTACCATTGAGTCCTCCTTCTCTAATATTCATACCATTTTATATCAAAAAAATGGCGGGGAGGGTGGGACTCGAACCCACATGGCCGCGAAGGCCTTACCGGTTTTCAAGACCGGCCCCTTAGCCAATTCGGACACCTCCCCGATGTCCAAGAAAATTATAC